>Ga0102940_1000032_pt1 | contig 85634 bp, 82 predicted proteins | sample SalPonR2_C_D1_MG_FD_78215 | JGI IMG/M metagenome (GOLD analysis project Ga0102940, IMG submission 78215) | Salt pond soil microbial communities from South San Francisco under conditions of wetland restoration - Salt Pond MetaG R2_C_D1_MG | ecosystem: Environmental > Aquatic > Marine > Intertidal... | reverse complement strand
GCCGAGGCCGTGAACCGCGGCCACCAACGGGCAACCGTAGACGGTTTCTTCCGCGGCACGCGCCGCGACCCCGATGTCATCGCCGCCGACCGCCGCCAAGGCCATTTCCAGCTGAATTTCATCGATTTCTCGGACCGCCTGATCGCCCAGTACAGGGTGGACAACGGCAAGTACTACGCCAACCAGCTTGACAGTCTCTTTGACCGGATCGAAGCGCGATATGGTGTCAGCCGGGGCGTCCTTTTAGCCTTCTGGGCCTTCGAGACCGACTTCGGTCAGGTGCAGGGCGACTACAACACGCGCGATGCGCTGGTCACCCTCGCCCACGACTGCCGCCGCCCCGACCTCTTCCGGCCTCATGTCTTCGCCGCGCTTGAGCTTTTCGCGCGAGGGAGCTTTGACCCCGACACCACCACCGGCGCCTGGGCCGGCGAGATCGGCCAGGTCCAGATGCTGCCAGAGGATATCCTGACAAATGGCATCGATGGTGATGGCGACGGACGTGTGACGCTCAAGACCTCATCGGCTGATGCGCTGATGTCCGGGGCGGCCATGCTTTCGGATCTCGGCTGGCGGGCGGACGCCCCCTGGCTCCAGGAAATCCGCGTGCCCGACACTCTCGACTGGTCGCTGACCGGGCTTGACCAGCCGCGTCCCACTTCGGACTGGGCCGCCATGGGTGTCACCGCGCGCACCGGCAGCCTGCACCAGAATCTCGAAAGCGCGGTGCTCCTGCCCATGGGCCGCAAGGGCCCGGCCTTTCTCGCCTACCCGAATTTCAACGTCTATTTCGAATGGAACAAGAGCTTCGTCTATGTGCTCACCGCCGCCTATTTCGCCAATATCCTGGAAGGTGCGCCACGCTTCGATCCCGGCAACCCGGACCCGGGGCTTTCCGGTCAGGAAATCATCGCGCTGCAGGAGAAACTCGTCGCGCGCGGCTATGACGTCGGCGGCATCGACGGCATCATCGGCGCGATGACCCGCGACGCGGTGCAAAAGGAACAGGTCCGCCGCGGACTGCCCGCCGACGCCTGGCCCACCCGCGACCTTCTCGACGCGCTCTGACGTCCGGTTTCTCCGGGTCGAAAAAACCGAGAGAGAGTCGCGCTTGCGCGATGGGATCAGAGCCCTCTTCCGGGACGGCGGGCGGGGCGCATTTGCCGGGCCGGCAAAAAGCGGGGTCTCGCCGGCTCTACCGCGGTCAGGCGACCATCTTCTCGGCGGATTTCAGGTCGACGGAAACCAGCTGACTGACCCCCTGTTCCTGCATCGTGACCCCGAACAGGCGGTCCATCCGGCTCATCGTCACAGCATGGTGCGTGATGATCAAAAAGCGGGTGTCGGTGCGACGGCACATCTCGTCGAGAAGGTCGCAGAACCTGCCCACGTTGGCGTCGTCCAGCGGCGCGTCCACCTCATCGAGCACGCAGATCGGCGCGGGATTCGCCAGGAAGACGGCGAAGATCAGCGCCAGCGCGGTCAGGGTCTGTTCCCCACCTGACAGCAGGCTGAGGGTCGAGAGTTTCTTGCCCGGCGGCTGGCACATGATCTCCAGCCCGGCATCCAGAGGGTCGTCGCTTTCAACCATGACCAGCTTGGCCTCACCGCCGCCGAAAAGGTGCTTGAACAGCATCCCGAAATTCTCGTTCACCTGCTCGAACGCCGTCAGCAGCCGTTCCCGGCCTTCCTTGTTCAGGCTGGCGATGCCGGACCTCAGGGCGCGGATCGCGTCTTCCAGGTCGGTCTTCTCCTTGAGCAGGGAATCGTGCTCTTCCTGCACCTCGCGGGCGTCCTCCTCGGCACGCAGGTTCACCGCGCCCAAGGCGTCGCGCTGACGGCGCAGGCGGGTCACGTCGGCCTCGATCTTCTCGGCACCGGGGATCTTGGCCGGATCGGTATCCAGCCGCGCCAACAGCTTGTCCGGCGTGACCTCCTGCGCCTCCATGATGCGTTCGGCCGCAGTCTCTACCGTCTCGCGCGCGGCCTCGGCGCGGGCCTCGGCGCGGGCCCGGGCCTCGCGGGCCTCTCCGGCGACACGCTCGGCCTCGCGTTCGGTCAGACCGGCCTCGCGCAGGGCCGTCTCGCCCCCGGCCAGCGCATCGGCAGCGACCTGACGGCGATTCTCGGCAACCGTAATCTCCTCGGTCAAAGCCGCGCGCTGGGCCGCGATCTCCTCGGGAGCCGAGTGCGCGACCTGCAACTCTTCCTCGCTGGTCGCGCGCCTGTCCTCCAGCTCGGCCGAGCGTTTCGACGCGGTTTCCAACCGATGCTTCCAGCCCGATATCTCCTTTGTGACCTCCTGGCTGCGCTTGAGACGCGCCTCGCCCTCGCGGCGCAGTTCGTCATGGGCCGACCGCTTGGCCATCATGGTCATACGCGCCGCCTCGACGGTCATCTTGACGTCCTCGACATTGGCGCGCGCAGCGTCAAGATCACCAAGGGTCTCCAAACCCGCCTCGGCCTCGGACAAGGCTTTCCGGGCGGCCTGCGCCTCGTCCTCGTTGCGCGTCACGGCAAGGCCCGAGCTTTCCAGCTTGCCCTCGGCCAGGTTGCGATCGGCCTCGGCACGGCTCAGGGCACGGGCGGCCTCGGCCACCTGGGCATCCGCCGCGCGGCGCGCCTCGCGGGCGGTACGTTCTGCCTCGGTCAGGTCCGCCATGCGCTCGGTCAGGCTGTCATGGGCCAGGCGCGCACCATGGGCCTTGGCATTGGCCTCTTCCAGGTCGCGCTTGAGTTCCACCAGCCGATTGAGTTGCTGAAGGCGCAAAGCAGCGGCCGAGGGCGCGTCTTCCGCCGCCGACCGGAAGCCGTCCCAGCGCCAAAGGTCGCCCGCCATGCTGACAAGGCGCTGACCGGGCAAAAGGTCCTTTTGCAGGACCGGGCCATCGGCGGCGTCCACCAGCCCTACCTGCCCCATCCGGCGCACCAGGACCGGCGGAACCGAGACGAAATTGGTCAGCGACATTGTCCCTTCGGGCAACGCCTGGGGTTGGGTATAGCCGGGCAAGGCAACCCAGCCCGAGCTTTCGGCATCCTCGACCACCGGCGCACGCAGATCGTCCGCCAAGGCCGCGCCAAGCGCCTTTTCATAGCCGCCCTCAACCCGCAGCTGGTCAAGCAGCTGTGCGCCTTCCTCGGCATCCCTGTCCACCATCTTGGCCAGTGCGCCCACCTCGGCGCGCAGCGCATTGGCCTCGCCCTCGGCCTCGGACCTCTGTGCGCGGGCATCAGCCTCGCGGCCCTGGGTTTCACCGCGGGCGGTCTCGGCTTCGGACAGGACCTGTTCGGCCCTTTCGGCAGTGGCGCGAGCGGTGGTTTCGGCCTCTTGCGCGGCAGCATGATCCGTGGCGGCCTTCTCCAGCGCCGCTTGCGCTTCTTCCTGTGCGGCCTTGGCGCGCGCCGCTTCGGATTCGGCCTTTTCGAGGGTCTTTCGATTGTCTCCGATCAGGCGATTGGCAGATTGGTGCCGCGCGGCCAGGCGGGCCACGTCCTCGGTCAACTGGCTCAGGTCAGTCTCACGGTCTTGCAGGACCTGGGCAGCGTCATGGGCCTCGGACTGTGCCGTTTCCAGCTTGGCGGCGTGGCCTTCACCCGCCTTGGCAAGTTCGCGGGCCTCCCATTCCAACCGCTCGATGGTTTCGCCCGCGTCCCTGTTCAACCCGGCCTCACGGTCCATGTCGCGGGTCAGCTGTTCGATCCGCGCTGTCAGGGTCTCGATGGTCTGTTTCGCGCGCGTTTCCTGGTCGTTGAGCGTATCACGCTGAACCTGCAATCGCTGCAGGACAGCCGCCGCAATGGCCTCTTCCTCGCGCAGGGGGGGCAGGGCCTCCTCGGCTTCGGCACGCGCCTTGGCCGCCTCCCGCGCTGCAGCCTCGGTACGCCCGGCCCATGTCGTTTTTTCCGTCAGCGCCGCCTCGGCCTCGGCACGGGCCACGTCGGCCTCTTGCCAGCGGCGATAGAGCAAGAGCCCCTCGGCCTGACGCAATTCCTCGCCGATCGCGCGATAACGTGCGGCCTGGCGGGCCTGGCGAGCCAGTTGCTGCAACTGAGCGGCCAGTTGTTCGATCACGTCATCGACCCGCGCGAGGTTGGTTTCCGATCCCTTCAACTTCAATTCGGCCTCGTGGCGCCGCTGGTAGAGGCCGGAAATTCCCGCCGCCTCTTCCAGGATGCGACGGCGTGCCTTGGGCTTGGCGTTAATCAACTCGCTGATCTGGCCCTGCCGGACCAACGCGGGCGAATGCGCGCCGGTCGACGCATCGGCGAAGAGCATCTGGACGTCGCGCGCACGGACGTCCTTGCCGCTGACCTTGTAGGCGCTGCCCACGTCGCGGGTGATGCGACGGATGATGTCAAGGTTTCCCTGGTCATTGAACGCGGCGGGCGCCAGCCGGTCGGAATTGTCGAGGTGCAGCGAGACCTCGGCATGGTTGCGCGCGGGCCGCGTGGCCGCGCCGGCAAAGATCACGTCCTCCATCCCGCCACCGCGCATGGCGGTGGGACGGTTCTCGCCCATGACCCAGCGCAGTGCCTCCAGCAGATTGGACTTTCCGCAACCGTTGGGCCCGACGACCCCGGTCAGCCCATCCGCTATCACCAGGTCGGTGGGGTCAACGAAGCTCTTGAAGCCATTGAGTCTGAGGCGGGTGAACCGCATGGGCGGGTTTCTCGTGTCTGATTCCTGTCCGGTGATCATGGTGGGCTGCGTTTTCCATTTCTGTCAACGCACCACGCGCTTATATGGGTGCTGGCCGAAGATTATCCACAAGATATTGATCGCATTGCCGCCTCAGACACCACCTAGACGTCCATTACATTTCACTATTGACATATATTTTTGGCTCGTCCATATTCCAAATATTACGAATTTGCCATGTATCAGGAGGCAACCATGTCCCACACCACGCACCGTCCGGCGGACGCCTATTCGCCGCTCTACTTCCTGGCCTCGCTGGGGGCCGGTGGCCTCGCGGTCACCTTCTTCATGTACCTGATGTTCTGGGTGCCGCATCCCGACCAGCCTGTGCCCGTGTTCGAGGACATCATGGCGGCCTTCCAAACCGGCGGGCTGCCGCTTCAGGCCGCGATCCTCGTGGCCGTCACCGGCATCGCCGGCTTCGCCTTCCTCAATATCAAGCTGCTGATCTGGAACCTGACCCGGCTTTCGGCCTTCTCCAAGACCGAGAAATTCGACAAGCTGGTCAATTCCAACGCGGAGACCACCCTGCTGGCCATGCCGCTGGCGTTGGCCATGACGGTGAATGCCATGTTCATCCTGGGCCTCGTCTTCGTGCCCGGCCTCTGGGGCGTCGTGGAGTACCTCTTCCCGATGGCACTGGTGGCCTTTGCACTGATCGGCTGGATCGCGTTCCGCCGCATCGGTGCCTTCCTGGGCCGCGTCTTGTCCGAAGGTGGCGTCTTCGACGTGACCGCGAACAATTCCTTCGCCCAGCTTCTGCCCGCCTTCGCGCTGTCGATGGTCGCCGTCGGCCTGGCCGCCCCCGCCGCCATGAGCACCGTGCCGCTGACCGTGGGCATATCCCTGATCCTGTCGATCACCGTGGGCACCATTGCAGCGCTTTATGCAGTGGTCGCCGCCGTGCTGGCATTCAACTCGATGCTGCACCACGGCACCGCCAAGGAAAGCGCCCCGACCCTGATGGTCGTCGTTCCGATCCTGACCGTGTTGGGCATCATGATGCTGCGTCAGAGCCATGGCCTGCACACCACTTTCGAGGCCAACGGCGCCCCGGCTGACAACCTGATGATGACCACCATGATCCTGGCCGTGCAGGGTGTCTTCCTGGCCCTTGGCCTGCTGGTGCTGCGCCGTCAGAACTACGCCGACGCTTACCTGCGTGGTGACGGCAATTCGCCCGGCGCCTACGCACTGGTCTGCCCCGGTGTCGCCCTGTCGGTCATGACCCACTTCTGGATCAACAAGGGCCTTGTCGGCGCTGGCCTGATCGCCAAATTCGGCGTCGCATACTGGGCCTTCAGCGGTGTCGCCATCGCTTTCCAGGTGGCCATGATCGCCTTGGTCTTTCACCTGAACCGGCGCCACTTCCGCCGGCCCGCCGCGGGCCATGCGGTCCCCGCCGAATAAACCCAACGGCCTGAACATGATGAACGGGCGCGCCTCGGGGCGCGCCCGTTTCGCTATATTGCCAGCGCCCCCGACCCGTGCCACCGTCTCGCCAAAGGACAAGAGGTGCCCCATGCCCGACACGATCCGTGTTCCGAACGATCTTGACAGTTTCTGGATGCCCTTCACGGCCAGCCGCCGGTTCAAGGACAACCCCCGGCTGCTGCACAAGGCTGAGGGCTGCTATTACACCTCGGTCGATGGCAGGACGCTGTTCGACGGCACCGGCGGCCTCTGGTGCTGCAATGCAGGCCATGCCCACCCGAAGATCACGCAGGCGATTCAGCGCCAGGCCGCCCAGCTCGACTTCGCCCACAGTTTCAACCAGGGCCACCCGATCGCCTTCGAGGCCGCCGCGCGCGTGACCGACCTGGCGCCGGGCTTCGACCATGTCTTTTTCACCAATTCCGGGTCCGAATCCGTCGATACCGCGCTCAAGATCGCGCTGGCCTATCACCACCACCGGGGCGAGGGAGAGCGCCGCCTTCTGGTGGGACGCGAAAAGGCCTATCACGGGATCAATTTCGGCGGGCTTTCCGTGGGCGGGCTGGGGCTGAACAAGGGGCAGTTCGGCACGCTCTATCCCGCCACCGCGCATTTGCGGCAAACATCCCTGCCCGGGAACGCCTTTTCGCGCGGACTGCCGGACAACGGCGCCGAACTGGCCGACGACCTGCAACGCCTGTGTGATCTGCATGGGGGCCACACGATCGCCGCCGTTATCGTTGAACCCGTCAGCGGCGCGGGCGGGGTCTATCCGCCGCCAAAAGGCTACCTGGATCGCCTGCGCGAAATCTGCGACGCCCACGGCATCCTGCTCATCTTCGATGAGGTCATCACCGGCTTCGGGCGCACCGGCAACGCCTTCGCCTACCAGGGCTTTGGCGTGAAACCCGACCTGATCACCTGCGCGAAGGGCATGACCAACGCGACCGTCCCCATGGGCGGCGTCTTGGTCACGAAAGAGGTGCGCGAGGCCTTCCTGACCGGCCCTGCCAAGATGCCCGACCTTTTCCACGGCTATACCTATTCGGGCCATCCGCTGGCCTCGGCCGCCTGCATCGCGACGCTGGATGTCTACCGCGACGAGGGCATATTCGAGAATGCCGCCGCCATGGCCGCCCCGTGGGAAGACATGCTGCACGCCCTCAAGGGTCTGCCCGGCGTGGTGGATATTCGCAATTACGGCATCGTCGGCGCGGTCCAGCTGGAAACGAAAGGCGCCGTCGGCGATGCCGGGCGCGCGGCCTATGAAGGGCTTTGGGAAAAGGGCCTGATCGCGCGGCCGGTGGGTGACAGCCTGTGCCTCTCACCGCCCTTGACCATCACAACCGATCAGATCGAGGAGATCGGCAGCAAGCTGCACGATCAACTGACCGGTTAGACCACTGTGGCCAGATCCGACAGCCGCATCGTTGTCGACAATGCGTCCTCGTCCACCTGCAACTCGATCACCGCGAGCGTACCGGCCAGGCGCGCACGGTCGAAGGCGGCCGGGAAATCCGCCGTCGCCGAAACGACCTCGCCATGTCCGCCATAGGCGCGGGCAAGCGCGGCGAAATCCGGGTTGGCCAGTTGAGTGCCCGAAACCCGGCCCGGATAGGTCTTTTCCTGGTGCATGCGGATCGTGCCATAGCGGCCGTTGTTCGCCACGATCACGATAGGCGTGGCCCCGTGCTGCACGGCGGTCGACATCTCGTTCAGGGTCATCTGGAAGCATCCGTCGCCCGCGAAACAGATCACGTCCCGGTCAGGATGTTCGATCGAAGCCGAGACACCCGCCGGAAACCCATATCCCATGGAGCCGCTGGTCGGGGCCAACTGGGTCCCGTAGCGCTTGTAGCAGAAATACCGATGCAGCCATGCCGCGTAATTGCCCGCGCCGTTTGTCAGGATCGCGTCCTCCGGCAAGGTTTTCGACAGCCAAAGGACCACCTCTTCCAGTTTTACCGCCCCGGGGGTTTCCTGCGGTGCCACCCAGGCCTCGTAATCGGCGCGTGCCGAACCGGTCCAGTCCGCCCAGTCCCGCCCGCAGGCAGGCAGCTGCGACAAGGCGCTGATGAAGCTGACAGCATCCGCCGTGACCGCCAGGTCGGGCTGGTAGACCCGGCCCGGTTCGCCCGGGTCAGCATGGACATGGCAGATTTGGCAATGGGGATCGGCAGGGTCGATCAGCGTGTAACCGCGCGTTTCGATATCCCCCAGCCGCGAGCCGATGACCAGTATCGCGTCTGCCGCCTTGACCCGCTCGGCCAGCGCCGGGTTCATCCCGACGTTCAGGTCCCCCGCGTAGCAGCGATGGCGGTTGTCCAGATAATCCTGCCGCCGAAAGCCCAGCGCCACCGGCAGGCCCTGGGTTTCGGCAAAGGCCGCAAGGTCCCGCGCCGCGTCTTGCGACCAGTGTGGCCCGCCCACCACGACCAGCGGACGCTCCGCGCGGGCAAGCCAGTCAAGCACATCCTCTGCGGTGCTGGAATGTGACGGCGCCAGTTCTGACTGGCGCGCGCGAATCGCGGGCGGGTCCACAGGGGCCGACAGCATGTCCTCGGGCAGGGCCAGAACCACCGGACCGGGCCGCCCGCTGGCCGCGACGGAAAAGGCCCGGGCGATGTATTCCGGCAGGCGCTCGGTCTGGTCGACCTCCGCGACCCACTTGGCCAACCCGCCGAACATGGTGCGATAGTCGATTTCCTGAAAGGCCTCGCGGTCGCGGTGATCGCGCGCGATCTGCCCCACGAACATCACCATCGGCGTGCTATCCTGCCGCGCGATATGGATGCCCGCGCTGGCATTGGTGGCGCCCGGTCCGCGAGTGACGAAACAGACGCCTGGCTGGCCGATCATCTTGCCATGGGCCTCGGCCATCATGGCCGCGCCGCCCTCCTGACGGCACACGATATTGGCGATGCCGCTGTCATGCAGGCCGTCGAGCGCGGCAAGGAAGCTCTCGCCGGGTACCGAAAACACCCGCCGCACCCCCAGCCGATGCAACTGCGCCACCAGGATTTCGCCACCGTGACAGGCCATTCCGCGCTCCCCTTCGCAATTCCGCACAACCATGTGCCACGCAGCGCGGGGTGGCAAGCCGGGGCCGTACGGCTATGTGGCAGCTAAACCAAGACAAGAGGGAACCCCATGTCCTACCTTCTCGGCCTGTCCGGGTCCTTGCGCCGCACTTCGACCAACACCAAACTGATGCGTGTGGCGTCCCGTATCTACGACCCCACGGAATTCATGGAGGGCGACCTGGACCTGCCCCTCTACAATGGCGATGTCGAGGACAACGGAATTCCCGAAAAGGTTCAGACCTTGTCCGACCAGGTCAGCGGGGCCGAGGCCGTCATCATTTCGTGCCCGGAATACAACAAGGCGCTGTCGGGTGTGATGAAGAACGCCCTCGACTGGGTCAGCCGGACCAAGGGCAACCCCTGGCGCGACAAACCGGTCGCCATCATGTCGGCGACAGCCGGGCGTGCGGGCGGCGAACGATCGCAATCCTCGCTGCGGCTTTGCCTGAACCCGTTCCGTCCCGTGGTGCTCCCCGGCCCCGAGGTGCTGATCGCGGGCAGCGGCGACGCCTTTGACGAGAATGATGAACTGGTCAACGAGGCCTCGGTGCGGATGCTGACCGACCTGATGGATCAACTGCGGGCCATGGCGCGCCGCTGATCGCAAGGGCCTACAGGCTGGCGCGCGGGTCGAACGAGGCCGGGATACGGTCGTGGCCCTCCAGCACGAGATCGGCCATGACCTCGCCCGCAAGCGGGGCCATACCGAAGCCGATCTTGAACCCGCCATTGGCCAGGAACTCGCCGTCACGGAACGGATGGCGCCCCAGCATCGGCGCGCGGGTGCGACTGCGCGGACGCACGCCGGCCCAACGGCGCAGTTCGGGCGCATCGGCCAAGGCGGGCAGGGCACCCCGGGCACGCGCCAGCAGGGTCTCGCACTGGGCGTCGGTGACATCGGGGATGTCGAATTCACGTTCCGTCGTCGATCCGATGGCCACCGTCCCGTCCGCGTGGGGTACGATGTGCAAGCCATCCACGAAAAGTTGCGGCATCCGCGCGGCGTCATGGTCCAGCAACACAGCCTGTCCCTTGATGCCCGCGCCCACCAGGCGCGTGTGCCGCGCGGTCAAGTCCGCCAGACCCTGCCAGCCGGTGGCGTGGAGGATCTGCCCTTCGCCCCTGCCCTCGGGCACGATCTCGCCCCCCTTTGCACGGATGGCCGCAGCCAGCGCGTCACAGGCCTTTGCGGGATGCAGCCGCGCCGTCAACGTATCATGGATCAGGTAACCGGTGGGCGTTTCTGGCACCCAGTCTCCGCCTGGCCTCCGGATCACTTCCCAGGTGGCGCGGCCTCGCCAGAGTTGCCCCGCGCCCTCGGCCCTGGCCTTTGCACGGGCAAGCGCCTCGTCATCCGCCACCGGCTGCCAGCGTCCGGTGCGGCCATAGCCAGGCGACAGGCCGCCGATCCGTTCGACCTCGTCCCAGAACGCCTCGGCCATCAACAGGCTTTCAAGTTGGAACGCCTTCTTCTCGTTCCACTGCTCGGGCACATGCGGGGCCAGCGCCCCGACGATACCGCCCGAGGCCCCGGCCCCTACGCCACCCGGATCGACCACGCGTACCCGGGCCCCGCGCCGCGCACAGCACCAGGCCACAGACAGGCCAAAGGCCCCGGCCCCGAAGACGGTCACGTCCACCATTGCCAATCCCCCGTTTCCCGACGCATCGTCACCGCCGACGGCATAGGACAGAAGACGATGACAGACCAGCGGGCGCAGATCGACTGGCGCGACGGGCATGTGCCCGTCTCGACGCGTTTCGATGATCCCTATTTCTCGCTCCAGGACGGCGTGGCCGAGACCAACCATGTCTTCCTGGCTGGCAATGACCTGCCCCCAAGGTTCCGAGACGGATTCCATATCGCCGAGCTTGGCTTCGGCACGGGATTGAACTTTCTTGTCGCGCTCTCGGCCTTCCGGGCGAGGGGCATCGCGGGCAGGCTGCACTTCACCAGCTTCGAGGCCTACCCCTTGGCACCCGCCGATCTGCAACAGGCCCTGTCTGTGCATCCCGGCCTGCCGGTCGAATTATTGCGCAACGGGGTGCCTGATGCGCTGGAGGGGTCGGATTTCGCATTGCAGGTGATCCCGGGCGATGCGCGACAAACCCTGCCGTGCTGGACGGGCAGGGCCGACGCATGGTTTCTGGATGGCTTTTCCCCCGCCAAGAACCCCGAGCTTTGGGGCGACTCGCTGATGGCGCAGGTCGCGCGCTACACGGCACCCGGCGGCACGGCCGCGACCTATACCGCGGCCGGTCATGTGAGGCGCGCGCTGGACCAGGCCGGGTTCGACGTCATCCGCACGCCGGGATATGGCCGCAAACGGCACATGACCCGTGCGAGGCTGCGCTGATGCAGTCCAACGCCCGCCTCGGCATCCTGTTGATGGTCGCCACGACCTTCGTCTTCGCGATGCAGGACGGCATCAGCCGCCATCTGGCGCGCGAATACAATGTCATGATGATCGTGATGATCCGCTACTGGTTCTTCGGGCTGTTCGTCATGACCATCGCGCGGCGGCAGGCAGGATCGATCCGGGCCGCGGCGCGCACCACTCAACCCGTCCTGCAGATATTCCGAGGCCTGCTGCTGGCCGCCGAGATCTGCGTCATGGTTCTGGCCTTCGTCTACCTGGGGCTTGTCGAAAGTCACGCGGTCTTTGCCTGCTACCCGCTGCTGATCGCCGCGCTTTCGGGCCCGGTGTTGGGCGAAGGCGTGGGCTGGCGGCGCTGGGTGGCCATCGGCGTGGGCTTTGTCGGCGTGCTGGTCATCCTGCAACCGGGGATCACAGTGTTCCAGCCCGCCGCCGTCATCCCGCTGATCGCAGCGACGATGTTCGCGCTTTACGGCTTGCTGACACGCTATGCCGCGCGACGCGACACTGCCGCCACGTCCTTTTTCTGGACCGGAGTCAGTGGGATGGTCGCCCTGACGCTTGCCGGCATCTGGTTCTGGGAAAGCATGACCACCTTCGACTGGGGCTGGATGGGGTTGCTCTGCATCACCGGCGCACTGGGTCACTTTCTGCTGATCAAGACCTACGAGGTCGCCGAGGCAAGCGCCGTTCAGCCCTTCGCCTATCTGCAACTGGTTTTCGCATCCGCGCTTGGTATCGCGGTGTTCAACGAAACACTCGAACCGAATGTCGCCATCGGCGCCGCCATCGTCGTCGGGGCCGGGCTCTTCACGTTATTGCGTACCCGTCGCGGCACCTGACAGATCGGCCGGGCGCGGCCGTGGGCGCAGGGTGGGCAGGCCCATCCCATCGGGGCGCAGGCGGGGGCGGATCACCGGCGCGGCACCCCTCAAAAGGGCGCGGAACGCCACTTGGCCGGTGTTCCCTGTCAGTCGTGCACGGTAGACGGGGATGCCCTCGGTCACGCGCATGACGTAGTTGCGCGTTTCGCGGAAGGGGATGTGCTCGATCCAGTCGACCACGTCGATCTCATCGTTCCGAGGGTCGCCACGGGCTTCGATCCAGTCGCGCACGCGCCCTGGCCCAGCATTGTAGCCCACCGCGATCAGGACCGGGCTGTCGCCGAATTCGCCGCGCAGGTAGTCTAGGTATGCGGTGCCCAACCGCGCGTTATAGGGCCAATCCAAGACCAGCCGCGCCCGCGAATAGGGCAGGTCCAGGTCCACAGCCATGTCCTGCGCGGTGCCCGGCATCAACTGCATCAGGCCCAGCGCGCCCACGGCGCTGCCGGCGTCGGTACGGAACTCGCTTTCCTGCCGCGCGATGGCCAGGGCGAGGGCGGGTTCGACCGGCATCTCCATCTCGGCCATGGGATGCAGGGGGAAATGGTGGTCCTGCACCAGCAGGTCCCGGCGCAGGGCGGATTTGGCCACGAGAACGGTGAAGAAGGGCTCGTCCAGTTCCATCAGCAGATTGCCCATCTGGCCAACCTCCTCGCGGTCGAGGGTCCGGGCGAGGTCGGCCAGAAACAGCACCGCCAGCCCGCGCTCGTTCCCCGAAAGCAGCAGCATGGCGGCGCGGAACCTGTCGTCGGCCAAGAAGGCGGCCCCTTGCCAGTCGGGAAAGACCTCGCCCCCCGCCACCTCTGACGCCAGCGGTTGACCGAGACGCTCTGAGGCCAGCAGGCCATAGAAGGTCGTCTGGTACCGGGCGGCGCGAGCATAGGCGGCACGGGCCGCCTCTGTTTCGCCCAGCGCGTCCCGTGCGCGGCCCAGCCAGTAGCCGGCGCGCCCCTTTGAAATCGGCGTCGAGACCGCCGCGGCGAAGGTTTCGAAATGGTTCAGTGCCAGGGCGGGATCGTCCAGGTAGGTAAGTGCCAGGTAGCCTGACAGCCACTCCAGGTCGGCGAAGGACGCGCCATCGTCAAGAAAATGCCGACTTGCCAGGTCATAGGCGATGCGCGGCTCGCCCTCGCGCATCTGCCACCGGGCCAGGATGCGACGCCAGCTGGCCCAGCGCCATGGGTGCACCAGCGTCTCGGCACTGGCCGAGCGATCGCGCAGCAGGGCCACGGCCTCGGTCCAGTCGCCGCGCCCGGCCAGCCAGTTGAACCGGTCATAGGCCAGCGCCGGGTCGGTGCGCAGGCGCTCCGGGACAGCCGCCAGCCTGGTGTCGATATCGTCGGCCCCATCGATATAGCCGATGCGGGCGCGAGCAAGGGCGCGCGTCTCGTCCCCCAGCACAGGCAGCAGTCGGGCCGCGTCCTCGGTCCGCCAGCGCCAGAGCATCCCGTCCGCCCGCGCGGGGTGATGCGGGGCCAACAGTGCGGGGTATTCCGCGAAAAGTGCCGCGAATCCCTCCTCGGACAGGCCTCGTGTCGTCCAGAAATCCATCAGCATCGCCTCGGCCTCTGTCCTGCGGCCCGCATGGGTCAGGGCCCGGGCATGGGCCAGCGCGCCAACGCCCGTTTCGGCCCGGTGCCCCTCGAAGAAGGCCAGCACCCGGTCGGTCGGCACGGTGTCACCGATCAGCTCCTCGGCGGCCTCGCGCGCGGCGTCCAGTCCGGGCCAGTCTGCCCGCGCCGCCAGGAAAGCCGGGTATTCGGCAAATACGGCATCCCCCGCGCGCAGGCGCAACCATGTGACGAGGTCGCGCCCCAGGTCGCCCTGCTCCGCCATCAGCGCATAGGCGGTCTGCCAGTTGCCGGCCTCGGACGCGTCGAAAGCCGCCCGGACGGGGGCGGGATCGTCCGGTCCCTGTGCCGTGGCAGGGGTACAAAGGCATAGCCAAAGCCCCAGAGCCGCCAGTATCTGCCGCATGTCTCGCCTCGTTGCCTGCCGCGCCGCTGCAAGGCTAGCGCCATGGCGCCCGGCCGCAATTCACAAACTTGGCAAAGGCGGAAAACCGCACTAGGGTCCGCGCGATTTTACCACCGGGCAATCCGACCCGAACCATGGAAGGAAGCGTGTCATGATCAAGGGGTCCATTCCCGCCCTCGTCACGCCGTTCAAGGACGGCCAGCTCGATCTTGAGACGCTGAAGAAACTGGTGGACTGGCATGTGGACCAGGGCAGCCACGGGATCGTGCCGGTCGGAACAACGGGCGAGAGCCCGACGCTGACCCATGCCGAACATGACAAGGTCGTGGCCGAGGTCATCGCGGCCGCCGCCGGTCGCATTCCGGTGATCGCGGGGGCCGGGTCCAACAACACCGCCGAGACCGTGCGCCTCGTGAAGGCGGCGAAAGAGGCCGGGGCCGATGCCGCGCTGGTCGTCACCCCATATTACAACAAACCAACCCAGAAGGGCCTGATCGCGCACTACACCGCCGCCGCCGATTGCGGTCTGCCGATCGTGATCTACAATATCCCCGGCCGCTCGGTCGTGGACATGAGCCCGGCAACCATGGGCGAGTTGGCCCGCCACCCCAATATCGTCGGGGTCAAGGACGCCACCGGCGATCTGGCACGCGTGCCCAGGCAACGCCTGACCTGCGGCACCGATTTCATCCAGCTGTCGGGTGAAGACGCCACGGCGCTGGGGTTCAACGCCCATGGTGGCACCGGCTGCATCTCGGTCACGGCCAACGTGGCGCCCAAGCTGTGTTCCGAGATGCAGGAGGCCACTTTGGCCGGCGATTTCGCAACGGCCCTGACGATCACCGACAGGCTGATGCCGCTGCATATCGCGATTTTCGAGGAGCCGGGCCTTGTCGGCGCCAAATACGGCATGTCCCTGCTCGGGCTTTGCGACGCCGAAGTGCGCTCGCCGCTGGCACCGCTGGAAGACAGCACCAAAGCCCATATCCGCGACGGCATGGTGCACGCGGGGCTGCTGAACTAGGCGCGCAGCCACCCCGTGTCGAACCTCAGGTCCGAGAGGCCCGCGAACCGCGCCACCCGCTCCAGTTCGGCGGTCAGCGCGGCCTGCCGGCCCTTGCCCATGGCCACCCCCCTTTCGGGCCAGAAGGCGGCGACGCGCAGGGCATCACCCGAACGTTTCGCGTCGATCCGTCCGATCAGCCGATCACCCTGCATCACCGGAAACACATAGTAGCCGTAGCGGCGCTTGGCGGCGGGCACGAAAATCTCGATCCGGTAGTAAAAGCCGAACAACCGCTCGGCCCGGGCCCGGTCCCGCAGGGCCGGGTCGAAGGGGGACAGCAGGCGAACGCGGCTTGAGGGATCGGGCAGGTTCGGGATGGCCGCCATCTGCGTGGCATCGCTGAAGCTGCGCCGCCGCGCGCCATCGGCGCCCTCGACCTCGATCTCGAACATCCGTCCATTTTCGACGGCACGGGCGCACCAATCTCGTGCCTCCTCTCGGGTCACGATCTCGAAGAAGGCAGCAAGTTCGCCGCTTGTGCCGAACCCCAGCCGCACCAGGGCTGCGGACATGGCCCAGTCGATGATCTCGGCGTCCGCGACCCGCGTGTTCAGGTATTCCGCCGGGATCACCCGTTCGGCCAGGTCGTAATACTTACGAAAGCCGCGACGGTGGCAGATTGCCAGCCGCCCCGACCGCCAGAGGAATTCCAGTGCCGTCTTTGACGGGTGCCAGTCCCACCAGCCGGTCGATCCCTTCTCCTGTCCCTCGCCCACGTCAGCGGAACAGGTTGGGCCATGGGCGGCTATCCGCTCCAGCACCGTGTCGAACTCCTGTTCCCAGCCCGAGCGTTGCCAACTCGGCCAGCGAGCACGCATCCGCGCCTCGTCACGGGCAAATTTCAGCCGCCACATCGGGTAGAACTCCATGGGCACTACGGCGGCGTCATGCGTCCAGTGTTCGAAAGCCGTCCGATCACGGGCCACGGCCAGTTCCAATGCCCGCGGACGATACTGTCCCCGTCGCGACCAGAGGATCAGGTCATGCGCGCGGGCCAGCGTGTTGACGCTGTCCACCTGCACGAACCCGAGGTTATTCAGCAACCGGTGCAGGTCGGCGCCCCGCCCCGTCCCCGCCCCGGGCCGCAACAACTGGTGCCGATCCAGGAACAGGCGGCGCGCAGCGCGGTTGCAAAGGACAGGCCGGCTCATGGCCCGCGATCCTAACGCCCTGCCCTGCAATGGCCAGACCGCTTGTGCGGCCCGGCCGCATGACCTATTTCAGGCCACTATGGCCAGCAAAGAACCCGATAACCCGAACTACAAGGTCATCGCCGAGAACCGGCGGGCCCGCCGCGATTACGAGATCGTCGACGATCTTGAATGCGGCATCGTGCTGTCCGGGTCCGAGGTGAAATCGCTGCGGACCGGCCAGTCCAACATCGCCGACAGCTATGCCAGCGTCGAAGACGGCGAGTTGTGGCTGACCAATGCCTTTATTGCCCCCTACCAGCAGGCCATGTTCCCGCACGAGGAACGCCGCCGCCGCAAGCTGCTGGTCAGCAGGCGCGAACTGGCCCGCCTGTGGAACGCCACCCAGCGCGAGGGCATGACCCTCGTCCCGCTGGTGATGTATTTCAACCACAGGGGCATCGTGAAGGTGAAGGTCGCCACCGCCAAGGGCAAGAGGAAGGCCGACAAACGCGCCACCGAAGCCAAGCGCGACTGGAACCGCCAGAAACAGCGCCTGCTCAAGCAGAACGGCTGACCCACGCGCTGCGCCGCCGGGATCATGCAAACCTTGCAGTCTTGCGGGCACGGCGCTAGGGACAATGCGTTTGCAGCGTGAGAGTGACCCGATGGCGAACGACGACCCCAAGACGCTTGTCTCGACGGAATGGCTGGCCCACCACATCAAGGATCCGGACCTGCGTGTGCTCGACGCCTCCTGGTACATGCCCGATGACGGGCGTGACCCCCGCGCAGAGTATGATGCGGCCCATATCCCCGGCGCGCGTTTCTTCGACTTTGACGAGATCAGCGACCACCGCTCGGAGCTGCCGCACACGGTGCCCCCGGTCGAGAAGTTCATGGCGCGGATGCGCGCCATGGGCGTGGGCGACGGGCACCAGGTCGTGGTCTACGATGGCGCCGGGCTGTTTTCCGCCGCGCGGGTCTGGTGGTTGTTCCGACTGATGGGCAAGACCGATATCGCGGTGCTGGACGGCGGGTTTCCGAAATGGCGCGCCGAAGGCCGCCCGGTCGAGGACATGGCCCCCGTCATCCGCGATCGGCACATGACCGTCCAGCGCCAGAACCACATGATAAAGGACGTCACGCAGGTCGCCCGCGCCGCCAAGCTGTTGGATCACGAGATCATAGACGCCCGTGCGGCTGCACGGTTCCGCGGCGAGGCCGAGGAACCGCGCGAAGGGCTGCGCTCGGGCCATATCCCCGGATCACGCAACCTGCCCTTTGCCGATCTGCTCGACGACGACGGCACCATGAAGGACACCCAGGCGCTGAAAGCCGCCTTCGAGGCCGCAGGCGTCGACCTGTCGAAACCGGCGATCACCAGCTGCGGGTCGGGCGTGACCGCCGCGATCCTGGCGCTGGCGCTGGAACGTATCGGCAAGACGGACCATGCCATCTATGATGGCAGCTGGTCGGAATGGGGCATGTACGACGACCTGCCCATCGCAACCGGAGAGGCCTGATGCTCGAGAACCTGAGCCAACAACCCGCCGACAAGATCCTCGCGCTGATGGCGCAGTACAAGGCCGACGACCGCCCCGACAAGATCGATCTGGGCGTCGGCGTCTACAAGAACGCCGAGGGCAAGACGCCGGTGATGCGCGCGGTCAAGGCCGCCGAACGGCGTCTGGTCCAGGAACAGGAAACCAAGTCCTACACCGGGCTGGCGGGCGACCCCGCCTTTGCCGATGGCATGATCGAACTGGTTCTCGACGATAGCGTCGCGCGTGACCGCGTGGCGGCCATCGCGACGCCCGGCGGCACCGGGGCCTGCCGGCAGGGCTTCGAACTTGTCCGGCTGGCCAACCCCGAGGCGACGGTCTGGGTCTCGAACCCGACCTGGCCCAATCACGTCTCGATCCTCAACTTCATGAAGATGCCACAGAAAACCTATCGCTATTTCGACGATGCGACCGGCGGGATCGATTTCGACGGGATGCTGGCGGATCTCGCAGGGGCCAAGCCGGGGGATATCGTTCTGCTGCATGGCTGCTGTCACAACCCGACCGGGGCCAACCTGACGCTGGATCAGATCGACGAGGTCATCGCGGTGATGGAGGGCAAGGGCCTGGTCCCGATGATCGACATCGCCTACCAGGGCTTCGGTGACGGGCTGGACGCGGACGCGGCCGTCACCCGGCGCGTGGCGACGGCCTTCGACAACCTGTTGATCGCGGCCAGCTGCTCCAAGAATTTCGGCGTCTACCGCGAACGCACGGGCATCCTGATGGCCGTGTCGCGCGATGCCGAGGAGGCGGCTCTGAGCCAGCAGAATATGAACTACCTCAATCGGCAGAACTATTCCTTTCCGCCCGACCACGGCGCGCGCTGTGTCAGCATGATCCTGTCGGACCCCGAATTGCGGGCCGACTGGCAGGCTGAACTGGAACAGGTGCGCCTGGGCATGCTGGAGCTGCGCAAACAATTGGCCGAAGAGCTGCGGCGCCTCACCAATTCCGGGACTTTCGATTTCGTGGCGGAACATCGCGGCATGTTCTCGCGCTTGGGGCTGTCCCCGGAACAGGTCGAGAGGCTCAAGACCGATCATGCGATCTACATGGTCGGGGACAGCCGCATCAACATCGCCGGGCTGAACAAGGACACTGTTCCGGTTCTGGCCAAGGCGATTGCCGAGGTCATCGGCGACTGAACCGTTCGCATAGACAGCGATGAACGCCGGGCCCAGGGGTCCGGCGTTTTTCGATGGCCAAAGAAAAAACCCGGGCGATCGCTCGCCCGGGCAGGTTGTCAAAGGCTTCGGAAGGAAGGTCAGCCCTTGGTAAAGTCGGGATAGGCCTCCATGCCCAACTCGCTGGTATCGAGACCGTTGATCTCGGACTCTTCGCTGACGCGGATGCCCATCACGGCCTTGAGGATGTACCAGACGACCAGCGCGACAACGAAGGTGAAGACACCGTAGGCGACGATACCCGTGATCTGTGCCCCCCAGTTGCCGGTGTAGAAGGCCACGGCCAGCGTGCCCCAGATACCGGCGAAGAGGTGCACCGGAATGGCGCCAACCACGTCGTCGATCTTGAACTTGTCCAGCATGGGCACGGTCAGGACCACGATCACACCGCCGATGGCACCGGTGATGAGCGCCATGAACAGCGACGGCGCAAGCGGTTCCGCCGTGATCGACACCAGGCCGGCCAAGGCACCGTTGAGCACCATGGTCAGGTCGACTTTGCCATACATCACCTGTGTCAGGATCAGGGCCGCGATGGCACCGGAGGCAGCAGCCATGTTGGTGTTGGCGAAGATCCGGCCGACATCGGTGATGTCGCCCACGGTGCCAGCCGCAAGCTGCGAGCCGCCGTTGAAACCGAACCAGCCCAGCCACAGGATGAAAGTGCCGAGCGTGGCAAGTGCCAGGTTGGACCCCGGGAAGGGATTGACCTTGCCGTCCTTGTACTTGCCCAGGCGTGGGCCCAGCACGATGGCACCGGCCAGGGCAGCCCAGCCGCCGACGGAGTGCACGACGGTCGAGCCAGCAAAGTCCGAGAAGCCCAGCTGCGACAGGAAACCGCCGCCCCACTGCCAGGACCCCGAGATCGGGTACATGATGCCCGTCAGGATCACGACGAAGACGAGGAAAGGCCAAAGCTTGATCCGCTCTGCCAGCGCGCCCGAAACGATCGAGGCGGTCGCGGCCACGAACATCAACTGGAAGAAGAAGTCCGACGCCACCGAGGCATAGCCGAGCGAGGCGTCAGCCGCGCCAAGCCCGACAGGCTCAAGCACTGTGGGCACGAAGTTGGGCGCGAAGTATCCGTTGAACTCTCCCGGATACATCAGGTTGAAGCCGACCAGCCAGTACATGATGGCGGCCGTCGAGTAGAGCGCAATGTTCTTGGTCAGCTGCATGGTGACGTTCTTCGAGCGCACGAGCCCGGCTTCGAGCATGGCGAAGCCCGCAGCCATCCAGAACACCAGGAAGCCGCCCACCAGGAACAGCAGCGTGGTCATGATATAGGGCCCGATCTCGTCGAAGCCCGGCGCGGCGGCCTCCTGGGCCAGCGCAAGGGTCGGCAGGGCGGCAAGCGCACCGGCGACCGAAAGTGTCTTGAGAAGTTTCATTGTCAGATGTCCCTTGGCCAGCGCGTCAAAGCGCGTCGTCATTGGTTTCGCCCGTACGCACGCGCAGGGCACTTTCCAGGTCGAGCACGAAGATCTTGCCGTCACCGATCTTGTCGGTCTTGGCCGTCTTGGCGATGGTCGCAACGACCTCGTCGGCCATGGCGGCGCCGACCGCGATCTCCAGCTTGACCTTGGGCACGAAATTCACGGCGTATTCCGCCCCGCGGTAGATTTCGGTGTGACCAGACTGGGAACCGAACCCCTTGATCTCGGTCACCATCATGCCGCGCACGCCGATGGAGGTGAGCGCTTCACGAACCTCCTCCAGCTTGAACGGCTTGATCGTTGCAATGATGAGTTTCACTGGCTTCCCCTTGCATTTGGCGTCTGTGCGCACCCTTCGCGGCTGCGCTTGCTCTCAAGGGGGCCGTTTGTTGGCCGGAAGCTCAATAATATGCTGCGCGCGCGAAATGGTCGCCGGAACATAATCGCACAAAAAATGCACATTTCGTGCTTATTGATGAAAATTTAAGCACGCATAAAAGCGCTCGTCGCGGGGCGATCCGCCTCTACAAACGAATCCCGCCGGGCTATTGTGCGCGCAAATTCGGCAACGGCAGAGCAGAGATGTCCCGAAAAAAACGCACGCGTCCACCGCTTGTGGCCGAAAACCGCCACGCGACAAAAGCCAGGCGGAAACAGCCTGCGCGCAAGCCCGCGCAGGCCCGACGCGGGGGCGGCGCGCGGCGTGGCCCGCTGGGCGCTCTGCGGGCGTTGCTTGGCGGGGTTGTGAAGTGGGTCCTGCTTCTGGCGTGGCGTTTCGGGGTGCGCGCCGGCCTTGCGGTCGTGCTGCTCACAGGTTTGGGCGTTTTCTATTATGCCGCCACCCTGCCGCCGATCGACGAGCTGATCGACGGGCGCACGCGCGGCTCGGTCACGCTGCTGGACAACAATGGCGAGGTCTTTGCCTGGCGCGGCGACCAGTTCGGCGGCATGGTCACCGCCGAGACCGTCAGCCCGCACCTGCGCAATGCCATCATCGCGACCGAGGACAAGCGGTTCTACGCCCCCTATCACATGGGGATCGATTTCTACGCCACCGCCGCGGCCATGGTTCGCAACTACCGTGAGAACGGCAATCCGCTGTCGGGAGCCGGCGGGTCCTCGATCACCCAGCAGACGGCCAAGCTCCTGTGCTTCGGACGTCCCTACGATCCGGACACCTGGGAGAGCGAGACCGCCTACGAGGCCGACTGCCGCGAGACCACGCTCTGGCGCAAGGTGGTGGAAGCCACCTATGCCATGGCCATGGAGGCCCGCTATTCCAAGGACGAGATCCTGACGGTCTACATGAACCGCGCCTACCTTGGCGCAGGCTCACGCGGGTTCGAGGCCGCCGCCCAGCGCTATTTCGGCATTTCCGCGGCCGAGGTCGATCCAGCGCAGGCCGCCATGCTGGCCGGGCTTCTGCGCGCACCCTCGGCCACCTCGCCGACGCGCAACCTTCAAGCCGCTCAGGACCGTGGCGACACCGTGCTGCGGCTGATGCGCGATCAGGGCTATCTGACCGACCAAGAAGCGGCACGGGCCCAGGCCGACCCGGCCACGCTGTCGAAGGCTGCGCGCCAGCGCTCGGGCGGCTATTTCGCTGACTGGGTCATGGCCAGCGGGCCTGAGTTCTTCACCCGCCAGACCACCGAGGACGTGATCATCCGCACCACGCTGGACCAGCGGATCCAGCAGGCCGCCGAAGAGGGCCTGACCCGGGTTTTCGAGGAAAAGGTGCGAGACGGGTCCCAAGCCCAGGCTGCCATCGTCGTGATGGGCGCCGATGGCGCCGTACGCGCCATGGTGGGCGGACGCGATACCGAGGCGGCCGGGGCCTTCAACCGCGCCACGCAGGCGCTGCGCCAGACCGGGTCGGCCTTCAAGCCCTTCGTCTATGCCACAGCCCTGGATCTGGGGATGCGCCCCATGGACGTGATTATCGACGACCCCACCTGCTGGGACGTGCCCGGCCCAGACGACTGGTGCCCCGAGAACTACAGCCGCGACCATGCCGGCGAGGTCACGCTGACACAGGCGCTCATGGCCTCGCTCAACATTCCGGCGGTCAAGGTCTCGGAACGGGTAGGCCGCGACAACGTCCGCACCGTCGCCGAGATGTTCGGCATCGAAAGCGAGCTTGCCACGGGCCCCGCCCTTGCATTGGGCACTTCGGAAAGCACCCTTCTGGAAATGACGGGCGCCTATGCCGGCATCCTCAACGGCGGCTCGGCGGTGACGCCCTACGGCCTGGTGGAACTGCGCCTGATGGGCGATGACAAGCCCCTGATGGACGCGGGCGGCGGCATCCGCGACAGGGTGATTCGCCAGGACGCCGCGCGACAGCTTACATGGATGATGCACCAGGTAGTGGAACAGGGCACCGGCCAGCGGGCGCGTATCGACGGCTGGCAGATCGCGGGCAAGACGGGAACATCACAGCAGGCGCGTGACGCCTGGTTCATAGCCTTCACCGCCGACTACGTCGCCGGGATCTGGATGGGCTACGATGACAATACGCCGCTGACCGGGGTCACGGGCTCGGGCCTGCCGGCAGACATCTGGCGCGAGACCATGACCGGGGTCCTCGGCCCCGTGCAGCCGGGGCCACTGCCAATGCAACCGCCCGCCGGAGCCGAGACCGGTGGACCGGGTCTGTCCGACCCGGCCGCCGAAGCACTGATCGACCTGTTGTTGCAGGAACTCGCCGGTCAGTAGCGTGGTCGGCGCTACTCCTCGGTGAGCGGGGTGCACCGTTCGTAACGGAAGGCATAGCCGTCCCAGACCATGATGATCCCGTCGCCCTCGGCAGCCTCCATGACCATGGCGCGTTCGGTCCAGCGCGCGCCTTCGCCACTGCATTCCATGGTATAGAGCGTCGCGTTCATGTTCACGACATTCACGGGCCGCGTCATGCGGCATTCGCTCTCGACGCCGTAGAAGATGCCGTCCTCGATCCTCAATGCGCCGCCGTCGACGCCGACCAGCGCGCAGTCGGCATTGGCATTCTGACGGTAGGTGCCGTCATAGGGCGTGGCCAGCGCGAGCCCCGGCACGAGGGGCAGGGCGAGGACCAGGGCCCTGGTCATCCCATCGCCCTCAGGTCCGAGATCAGCTCGTCGAGATCGCCGCCGCGCCTGTCCAGCATTGCCCCGATCTCCTGGCGCTCTGAGACGAGCATGTTCACGCCCTCGACGATCAGGTTGAAGAAGACCGGGCGACCGGGCCGGTCATAGACATGGAAATCCACGCGAAACGGGGACTGGCCAGGCAGGTCGGCAACCGTCTGAACCTCCATGTAGTTGTTCACCGGGACGGTGCGCTGCACGGTGATCTCGCCGCCTTGGAATTCGCGGAAGCGACGGCCGTACTTGTTGGCAAGGTAGGTCCCGAAGGCTTCTGCAAAGGCCGAGCGCTGTGAATTGCTGGCCGACCGCCCCGCCACGCCGAGGGCCGAGGCCGCGATCGCCGCCGTGTGCGCGTAGTCGTCGAACACGGTCCTGAACCGGCGGATCATCTGGTCCTCGGAGCCGCCCGAGGAGATGATGGCGTTGATGTCTCCCACCGCGCGGTCGACAAGCTGGCGGGCCTGCGACTGCGTCAGTGCAAAGGCGGGTATGGGAAGCGCCGCTGTAGCGGCGGCGGCAAGGCCGAGGGCAGAGAACCGGCGACGGGTCAGGGACATCATTCGAATCCTTCCAGGTCCAGGGCAAATGGATCGATCCCGGCCTCGGCCCCGGAAGGCGCCTCGCCAAGATCGAACCGGCGGTTCTGAAGATAGGCAGAGCGTGATTGCAAGTAGCTGTCGGCGCTTTCGTAAAGCACCCCGTCCATGGTTTGCATGAAGCGACCGCGGTTGATCACGATGGCGGCGCCGCGCGTGACCGCGCCATAATCCAGTTGCGGCTGCGTACCCACCCGCGACAGCGGGTCGAGCACGAGGTCCACGATGCGGCCCGCGGCATCCCGCTCGGTCGAAGGCCCGAAGACGGGCAGTTCGATGTACGCACCTTCGTCGGCCCCCCAGACCGCGAGGGTCTCTCCGAAATCCGTTGTTTCTTCGTGCAGGCCGATCCCGCCGGCCGGGTCGAACAGCCCGCCCACGCCGATGGTGGTGTTCAGCAGGAAGCGCATGGTGTTGGTGCCGGCCCCGCCGACATCCCCTTGCAGCACGCCGTTGAGCACCATACCCGGCAGGCCGATATTGTCGGCGAAATTGGCGACCGGGCCGGTGACTTCGCGCGGAGCCTCGGCCGCGACTTGGCCCAGAGGACGCAACACGGCGCGGTCGAGTGACTTGTTGAAGGAATGCACCTCGCGGTTCGTGGTCTCATAGGGGTCGTTGACGCCGCCGCCGGGCGGGGCGGGCGTGCAGGCGGCCATGGCACCCAAGGAAAGAACGGTGCAGAGGCTCAGCAGGGGCGTTCGGCGGACAAAAGGCAAGGGCATATCCATTCAGTGCTTTGCTAACCTTTCCCAGATAGTGAAAGGACAGGCAATGAACAGGCCTGCCACGACAGCTAGGAGAATTCGTGATCCGGATACCACGCCGGCCCGGACCACGGTACAAGGATTGGCAAGACCACGCCCATGACGCACGCCGACCCGACAAGAGCAGAGATTGCAGCCGGTCGACAGGAACTGCGCGCGGCCCGGCGCCAGTCGCGCGCGCTGTTCCGGTTCGTCGCCTTGTTCAGCGTCTTCGTCAACGCGCTGATGCTGACCGGCCCGCTCTACATGCTCAACGTCTATGACCGTGTGCTGGGCTCACGGTCCGTGGAAACCCTCGTGGCGCTTTCAGTTCTGGTGGGCTTTCTCTACCTGATGATGGCACTGTTGGACTATGCCCGGGGCCGCGTCATGAGCCGGGCCGGGGCCCGTTTCCAATCGGCGCTGGACCGCCGGGTTTTCATGGCCACGCTTGACGCCCGTGCCCCGCAAGAGGCCGCGACCGGCCAGCGCGACCTCGAGAATGTGCAGCGGCTGATCACCTCGCCGGTGCTGATGGCGCTGTTCGACCTGCCCTGGACGCCGATCTTCCTGCTGGGCATCTTCATTTTCCACCCCTTGCTGGGCTACCTGGCCATTGCCGGGGGCGGGCTGCTGATCCTGCTGGCGCTTGCCAACCAGGTGACCACCCGCGCGCCGCTGGCCGAGGCGAATGCCGCCGCCCATCGCACCGAGGCGCTGGGCCAGTCCCTGCGCGGCGAAGCCGAGATGGTGCAGTCGCTGGGGATGCGCCAGGCCAGTTTCGACCGTTGGGACCGGCTGCGCGGCCAGACGCTGGCGGCCAGCATCCGGGCGGGGGATCACGGGGGCACCTTTTCGGCGATGACGCGGGCGTTTCGATTGTTCCTGCAATCGGCCATGCTGGGCCTCGGGGCTTATCTGGTCTTGCAGGATCAGCTCACCGCAGGGGCCATGATCGCCGGCTCGATCCTGCTGGGCCGTGCGCTCGCACCGGTCGAGATCCTGATCAACCGATGGGCCGTGGTCCAAAGCGGGATCGACGGGTGGCGCAGCCTGGCGCGGTTGCTGGGCCGGGTGCCGCCGTCCCGCGCGCGCACCGCGCTGCCTCCCCCCCGCGCCACTGTCGAGGCGCGCGACGTCACAGTGGTGCCCCCGGGCCAGACCAGCGCCACCCTGCGCATGGTCAGCTTTCGGCTGGAACCGGGACAGGCGATGGGGGTGATCGGTGTCTCGGGCGCGGGGAAATCGACCCTGGCAAAGGCACTGATCGGGCTGTGGCACCCAGCCGGGGGCAAGATACGCCTCGATGGTGCCGCACTGGACCAGCACGAGCCGGACACGCTGGGCAAACACATCGGATACCTGCCGCAGCGGGTCCAGCTTTTCGAGGGCACGATCAAGGATAACATCGCCCGGATGTCAACGAACCCCGACGATGCAGCCGTGGTCGCGGCGGCGAAACAGGCCGCCGCCCATGACATGATCCTGAAACTGCCCGAAGGGTATGACACCCCCGTCGACATGACCGGCGGGCGGCTCTCGGGCGGGCAGATCCAGCGCATCGGACTGGCGCGCGCCCTCTACATGGACCCGGTGGTGCTGGTGCTGGACGAACCCAACGCAAACCTCGATAATGAGGGGTCGCGGGCGCTCAACAACGCAACCCGCGCCATGAAGGCGGCCGGGCGCGCGGTCTTCATCATGGCGCATCGCCCCGCCGCGATCCAGGAGTGCGACCTGATCCTCTACCTGGAAAACGGCGCGGCCCGGGCTTTCGGCCCGCGCGACGAGATTATGACCAAGGTCGTCGCGAATCGCGCCCAGATCGAGAAGGCCCGCTCCGACTGCGGCGCGGGCGTCGCATGACCGGGGCGCGGGTTCGGCAAACCCGCCGCTGGCCGGTACGCCGTCCCGTGGCGATCGGGTTGCTGTCGCTACTGATCCTGCTGGGCGGCTTCGGCGGCTGGGCCATGACCGCCCGGATCACCGGGGCGGTCATGGCGTCGGGCCGTATTGTGGTGGAACAGAATCGACAGGTGATCCAGCACATCGACGGCGGCGTCGTGCGCGAGATCCTGGTGGCCGAAGGCGACAACGCACAAGAGGGCGCGGTGCTTGTGCGGCTGGACCCGGATGATCTGACGGCGCAACTGGCCATCGTCGAGGGGCAGCTTTTCGAGGTCCTGGCCCGCCGCGCCCGCTACGAGGCAGAGCGCGACCGCACCGGCACACTTGCCTTCGATCCGATCCTGCGCGCCGATCGGGACGCGGAAACCCGGGACCTGATGCAAGGACAGGAAAGGCTGTTCCGCACCCGTCTTGAGACTGCCGCGCAAGAAGCCGAGCAGTTGCGCCGCCGGGCCGGGCAGGTGCGCAGCCAGGTCATCGGGATCGAGGCGCAACAGGTCGCACTGGATCGCCAGATCGAGCTGATCGAGCAGGAACTGACGAGCCAGCGGTCGCTGCTGGATCGTGGATTGGCACAGGCCGGCACGGTGCTGACGCTGGAACGGGAAAAGGCCCGCTTGTCCGGCCAGGCCGGGGACCTGGCCGCCCGCAAGGCGGAAGCCGGGGAAAAGATCATCGAACTGGAGCTTGAGATAATCCGTCTTCGCACGGCCCGCCGGGAAGAGGCCATCACCCGCCTGCGCGACCTGCAATTCAACGAGTTGGAGCTGCGCGAGCAGCGCGCCGACCTGCAACGTCGGCTGGACCGGCTCGAGGTTCGCGCCCCCGTATCGGGCGTGGTCTACGGGCTGCAGGTCTTCGGCCCCGGCGCGGTCATCCGCCCGGCAGAGCCCGTCCTCCACCTGGTGCCGCAGGACCGCCCGCTGGTCATTGCAGCGCGGGTGGCGCCCACCGACATCGACTTGGTCCGTCGCGGGCAAGAGGTGACACTGCGGTTCTCCTCTCTGGACGGTCGTCGAACCCCTGCGCTTCTCGGCACAGTGCGGCAGGTCTCGGCTGATGCTTTCACCGACAACACGACGGGCCGCAGCTACTACGAGGTCGAGGTGGTGCTGAACACGGGCGAGGCCGCGCGCCTGCCCGAGGGCACGACCCTGATCCCCGGCATGCCGGTCGAGACATTCATCCGCACGTTGGACAGGACCCCCATGGCCTACCTGACGCAGCCCCTGATGGATTATATCGCGCGCACCTTCCGCGAGGGCTAACCTCGGGTCTTTCGCCACCCGGGGATCGGGGCTAGCGTTGACGGCGATGACGAAAGAGGAGTCCGGAAATGTCCATCGAATCGCGTCTTGCCGAACTCGGCGTCACCCTTCCCGAGCCGCCCGCGCCCGCCGCGAACTACGTGGCCTTCGTTCAAAGCGGGTCGCTTGTGCATGTCTCGGGCCAGATCGCAATGGACGCCGACGGGCCGGTCAGGGGCAAGCTCGGGGATACAATGACAGTTACGCAAGGGGCGGCGGCGGCCCGGCTCTGCGCGATCAGCCTTCTGGCCCAGCTCAAGGCGGCATGTGATGGCGACATCGACAGGCTGGTGCGGGTGGTGAAGCTGACAGGTTTCGTCAATTCCACCCCCGAATTCACTGACCAGCCCAAGGTCATCAACGGCGCCAGCGATTTCATGGTCGAAGCACTGGGCGAGGCCGGGCGACACGCCCGGTCGGCGGTCTCGGCCGCCGCCCTACCGCTGGGCGTTGCCGTCGAGATCGAGGGCCTGTTCGAGATCGCCTGATGCTGCCGACAGGCTTTCATGCACGCCCCTTCGCTCACCGGGCGCTGCACGGTCCGGGTCGACCCGAGAACAGCCGCTCGGCCATCGACGCAGCCATGGCCGCCGGCTACGGCATCGAGCTCGACCTGCAGCTTTCAGGAGATTGCCAGGCCATGGTGTTCCACGACTACGCGCTGGACCGGCTGACCTGCGCGCGCGGGCCGGTGCGCGGGCTTGGCGCGGAACGCCTCTCGTCCATTCAACTGAACGACAGCGAAGAGGGCATTCCCACCCTGCGCCAGGTCCTTGACCAGGTCGCAGGGGCAGTGCCGCTGCTGATCGAGGTCAAGGACCAGGACGGCGCGCTGGGGCCGGATGTCGGCCCGCTGGAGGAAGCCACTGCCGCGTGCCTTGCCGACTATCCCGGCCCGGCGGCAGTCATGTCTTTCAACCCGCATTCCGTGGCGCGCCTGGGACAGCTCCTCCCGGACCTGCCGCGAGGCCTGACGACCGATGCCTTCGCACCGGAAGTTTGGCCGACCGTACCCCCGGCAAGGCTGAATGAGCTTCGCGCCATGCCCGACCTTGTCTCCCTCGGGGCAAAGTTCATAAGCCACCGATGGGATGACCTGACCAACCCCGCCGTTGCCGCGGCCCGGGCGAAGGGCCTACGCATCTTCTGCTGGACCATCCGGTCGGACAGCGACCAGGCCGCGGCACTGGAAAATGGGGCCGACCAGGTCACTTTCGAGGGTTACCTGGCTTGACCGGACAGGCCCCAGCGCCAACTTCGTAGCTATGGACGCAGCTCCGGTAGAGATAACCACGCATCGCAGCCTGAAAGAGATTCCGGCCGCCGAATGGGATGCATGCGCCTGCCCCGAGTCCGCGGATGGCGGCCGGCCTGTCGACCCGTTCACGACTCACCGGTTTCTTGCAGCGCTCGAGGACAGCGGCAGCACCGGCCCCGGAACGGGCTGGGAGCCGCATTACCTGGCCGCCCGCAGCAATGGACGGATCATCGCCGTGGCGCCGCTGTTCGGCAAGGCGCACAGCCAGGGCGAATACATGTTCGACCACAATTTCGCCCATTCCTATGAACGCGCCGGCGGGAAGTACTACCCCAAGCTACAGATCGCCGTGCCTTTCACACCGGTCACGGGTCGCCGCTTCCTGACCCGCCCTGGATATGAGGCTCAGGGTATGGCGGCCCTGGTGCAGGGGGCGGTGCAGTTGGCGTCGGACAATGGGCTGTCGTCCGTTCATGCGACCTTCTGCACCGAGGACGAGGCCATCGCCGGGGAGGAAATGGGCCTGCTGCGGCGCACGTCCCAGCAATATCATTGGGCCAACGAAAGTTACGCGGATTGGGAGGCTTTTCTGTCCGACCTTTCCAGCCGCAAGCGCAAGACGCTGCGCAAGGAACGCCGCGAGGCGCAAGCCTTCGGCGGAGAGATCGTGCAACTGACCGGCGAGGCGATCCGGCCCGAACACTGGGACGCGATGTGGACCTTCTACCAGGACACCGGCGCACGGAAATGGGGCACGCCCTACCTGACCCGCCGGTTTTTCGACATCGCGCAAGAAACCCTGCGCGACGACATCCTGCTCGTCTTTGCCCAGCGCGACGGCCAGCCCTTTGCGGGGGCCATGAACCTGATCGGGCGGCATAACCTGTTCGGGCGCTACTGGGGTTGCACCGAGCATCACCCCTTCCTTCATTTCGAGGTTTGCTACTATCAGGCCATCGACTATGCCATCGCCCAAGGTCTGCGCACGGTCGAGGCCGGCGCACAGGGAGAACACAAGCTCGCCCGGGGCTACCTGCCCGTGACCACGCATGCCCTGCACTGGTTCGCCGACGACGGGTTCCGGGACGCGGTCGACAGATACCTGCAAGCCGAGCGCCGCGCGGTGGACGAGGAGATCGAGGTTCTTACCAGCTACGGCCCGTTCCGCCGGGCCGAGACCGACGACCACGACTGACCAAAGGAGACTGATAATGGCCGACCCGATCGACAACGCCGGACGCGCGACCCTGAAAGAGGCGGGATGGACTCCGGTCGAGGGCCGCGATGCGGTCATCAAGACATTCACATTCGCCAATTTCATCGAGGCCTGGGGCTTCATGTCCCGCGCGGCGATCTGGGCCGAGAAGCTCAACCACCACCCCGAATGGTTCAACGTCTTCAAGACGGTCGAGGTCACTCTCTCGACTCATGACATCGGCGGACTCAGCGATCTGGACCTGAAACTGGCGCAGAAAATGGACAAGCTGGCCGCCTGAGGGGACCGGCGGCGCAACTTTCCCCCACCGGAGACGTTGCGCCGCCACACCGGCATGGCTAGTGCGGCACTCGGGCCGGGGATATCCTTCGTCGGACAAGTGATTCATCAAAGGGGCCGTCGCCATGTCAGAAGACTTCATTTTCGATCTTGTCATAAACATCGCCGTCGCACTGGCGATCTTTGTGGCAGCGCTCTGGTTGAGCGGCTGGCTCAGGGGCCGGATGATCAAGATTTCCGAAAAGAACCCGAGATTCGATGGCACGCTGGCACGGTTCCTGGGCAGCCTCGTGCGCTACGCGGTTCTGGCCATTGCGACGATCTTCATCCTGGGCCGTTTCGGGATCGAGACGACCTCGCTCGCCGCGCTGGTCGGTGCTGTGGGTCTGGCAATCGGCTTTGCCTTGCAGGGGTCGCTTGCGAACCTCGCCGCCGGGGTCATGCTGATCGCTTTCCGCCCCTTCAAGGCCGGAGATTACGTGACCGCCGGCGGCCAGTCGGGCACCGTCGACGAGATCACCCTGTTCACCACCGAGATGACGACGCCGGACAACGTCAAGATCATCGTGCCCAACGGAGATGTCTTCTCGGGCGCGATCACCAACTTCTCGCATTACGACACGCGGCGCTGCGACTTGGTCTTCGGAGTGTCCTATGGCACCGACCTGAAGAAGGCCGAAACGATCATCACCCAGATCGTCACCAGTGACGACCGGGTCATGTCCGACCCGGCGCCTTTCGTGAAGGTCACCAATCTTGGCGACAGTTCGGTCGATTTCACCGTGCGCGCCTGGTGCGGCGCGGCCGATTACTGGGACCTGAAGTTCGACCTGACCCGCACGGTCAAGGAAGCCTTCGACCAGCAGGGCGTAGACATTCCTTTCCCGACCCAGACGCTGATCCAGCAGGCAGGATGACGCCACCGAGCCCGCCCGGTGGGCGAAGCCGGGGCGCCGGTTCGGGACAATGTCCCGAACCGGCGCCCCTCTTGTTTCTAGAGGGCCGCGAGCAGCGCCTCGCCGCCCGAGGTCTCGCAGACGCCCGGGTTCTCCTCGACATGAAGGACCTTGACGACACCGTCCTCGGCATAGAGCGCAAAGCGCTTGGACCGATCGATCAATCCGACCGGCGGCGCGGTGAAATCCATGCCGATGGCCTTGGTAAATTCGGATGTGGCATCGCCGATCATGTGAATGCCGGCCTCGGTCGCGCCCGTGCTGTCCCCCCAAGCGCCCATGACAAAGGGGTCATTGACGCTCAGGCAGATCACGGCATCCACACCCTTGGCGTCGAAGTCCGGCTTGGTGCGGATGAAACTGGGCACATGCGCCGTGGTGCAGGTGCCGGTATAGGCGCCCGGCAGCCCAAACAGCACCACCCTGCCCTTTCCAGCTAGTTCCGACATCTGCACCTCTTCGGGGCCATCCGCCCCGATGCGCAACACTTTGGCATTGGGCAACTCATCACCAACGGAAATCGTCATTCGGCTTTCCTCTTCGTCAATTGCGTTTCGATCCGCTTGGACTATAGGGTCACGACAACCAAAGGCCAGAAGAGGACGGTGTATAATGGCGCATCATATCGTGATCGGCGGCGGCCAGGCGGCAGCCTCGCTCGTGGCCAAGCTGCGCAGCACCGGTTTTGAAGGCGATATCACAGTGATCGGCGCGGAACCTGTGCCGCCCTATCAACGCCCGCCCCTGTCAAAGGCCTATCTCCTTGGCGACATGACGCTCGACCGGATAGTTCTGCGGCCGGAGCAATGGTATGCGGACAATGACATCACGCTGCGCATGGGCGTTCGGGTGGCCGAAGTCGATTCCCACTACAAGACCCTGCGCCTCGATAGCGGCGAGGTGCTGACCTATGACAAGCTCGCCCTGACCACTGGCTCACATCCACGCACCCTTCCGGCGGCGATCGGCGGCACACTGGACGGGGTGTATACCGTGCGCGACCTGCGCGACGCGGACGCCATGGCCCCGGAGTTCCGCGAGGGCGCGCGCCTTCTGGTCATCGGCGGCGGCTACATCGGGCTGGAGGCCGCCGCAGTGGCCGCCAGGAAAGGCGTCAAGGTCACGCTGGTTGAAATGGCCGACCGTATCCTGCAACGGGTGGCCTGCCCCGAGACCTCGGCCTATTTCCGCGACCTGCATCGCCAACATGGCGTGGATATCCGCGAGGGCGTTGGCCTTCAGGAACTGACCGGCACCGACCGTGTCAAAGGCGCGGTGCTGACGGACGACACCGAACTTGAGGTGGATTTCGCCATCGTCGGCGTGGGCATTCAGCCCGCGACGGCTCTGGCCGAAGGCGCCGGGCTGATGGTGGACAACGGCATCGTCACCGACCGGCGATGCCGCACCTCGGACCCCGACATCTATGCAGCGGGCGACTGTGCCACCTGCGATTTCAAGGGCCAGCGCATCCGGTTGGAAAGCGTGGGCAACGCCATCGACATGGCAGAAGTCGCAGCGCAGAACATGGCAGGCGGCGATGTCGCCTATGATCCCAAACCATGGTTCTGGTCTGACCAGTATGACTGCAAGTTGCAAATCGCAGGCCTGAACCTGGGCTATGACGCGGTGCATGTCCGCGACGGTGGCGAAGCCCGGTCGCACTGGTATTACAAGGGCGATGATCTGATCGCCGTGGACGCGATGAACGACGCCCGCACCTACATGGTAGCAAAGCGGTTGATCGAGGCCGGGAAATCACCCGCGCCCGAGGTCGTCACGGACCTGGAAACCGACATGAAGGCCCTTGTGAAAGCGTGAGGATCATCGGCGGGCAGCACCGTGGGCTGACGCTCGCCTCGGTCGGCAAAGGCGACGCGGGGGCGCATTTGCGTCCCACCCCGGACCGGGTGCGCGAAAGCCTGTTCAATGTTCTGGCGGGTTACGGACTGCCCCAGGGCGCCCGCGTGTTGGACCTGTTCTCGGGCACCGGGGCGTTGGCGCTGGAGGCGCTGTCGCGCGGGGCCAGCCATGCCACCCTGGTGGACAAGGGACGCGTGGCCCAGCGCCTGATCCGCGAAAACCTGGCTAAGGCGCGGCGCGAGAAGGATGCCAGCATTCTGAGCTGTGCCGCCGACCGCCTGCCTCGGGCCGAGGTGCCCTGCGAACTGGTCTTCCTCGACCCGCCCTATGGGCTGGCTTTGGGTGAGCCGGCGCTTCTGGCGGCCGAGCGGCAAGGCTGGCTGGCGCCCGACGCCCTGATCGTCTGGGAGGACAACCGCTCACAAGACGCGCCAGAGGGGTTCCAGCTGCGCGATAAGCGGCGCTACGGGGACACGCACATCACCATGATGCACCCCGTCTAGCCGTCGGTTTGGCCGGCCTCCACACCTGTGCTAGACTTTTGCTCATGACAGATGCCAGTTTCACGGATGCACCCGTCGTGGCCCGTGAAGAACCTGAACCCGTCAAGCTACCGCCACCGGTTCTGTTCGACATGCCGGTGATGATCGGCGATTGCGCCACGCCGTTCGCGGGCAGCACGGTCCTGCACGCCCTTTTGGAGCGCAGGAGCGAGGATCAATAGGTCGGGTGGAACGTGCCCGCCGGGGACAGCGTAAAGATCTCGGCCCCGTCTGCGGTGATACCGATGGAATGCTCGAACTGGGCCGAGAGCTGCTTGTCCCGGGTCACCGCCGTCCAGTCATCCTTGAGCACCACTGTTTCCGGGCGGCCCAGGTTGACCATGGGTTCGATGGTGAAGAACATTCCCTCTTCCAGCATCGGACCGGTGCCCGCGCGCCCGTAGTGCAGCACGTTGGGCGGGGCGTGGAACACCCGGCCCAGGCCGTGGCCGCAGAAATCACGCACAACGCTCATGCGCTGACCTTCCACGTGGGACTGGATGGCGTGGCCGATGTCGCCAAAGGTGTTGCCCGGGCGCGCGGCCTCGATTCCCTTCATCAGCGCATCATGGGTCACCTGGAGCAGCCGCTCGGCCTTCTGGTTGGGCCGTCCACCGGCGACAAACATCCGGCTGGTATCGCCGAACCAGCCATCCAGGATCACAGTGACGTCGATGTTCAGGATGTCGCCGTCCTGTAAAGCGTCGGTGTCGCGGCGCTTCTCGAAGTTCTTAGATATGGTCTCGGATCTGGCCTTGGGGATCGGCGCGCCGGGGATACCGTGGCAGACCACGTGATTGACGCTGATGCAGCTGGCGTGCTGGAACCCCTTGTAGCCGATCGTGGCCGATGCCGCCCCGGCCTCGCTCACCCAGTCGGTGATCTGCCTGTCAAGGTCGCCGGTGGTGGCGCCGGGCACCACGTGATCGGCGATCCTGTCCAGTATCTCGGCCGCAAGCCGCCCGGCGGCATGCATTCCAGCGAAATCCGCCCGTTCGTGCAGGCGAATGCCATCCCTTGTGATCCTGCCGTGCGTGTCGTCCATGGCACCTGTTCCTTGTTTGACCTTCAGATAAGGCAAAACCGTCCGGCGCAAAAGGCCCGGCAATGCGTCTAATGCGCCGTGGTCGAGCCCCGAAAAGCGCAGGCGGGACCAAGGGTAATCGCCTCCCGCGTGATCGCGGCACGATGACAGACCACCTCGACGCCGGCTGCCCGGGCGGCCTGATAGGCGCCGGCATAGGCCGGGTCGATATCCGCGGCCAGGTCCATTTCGGCACAGTCCGTGCGTTGGACCAGGTAGAACATCACCGCGCGCCGCCCCGTCCGGGCGACCTCGGCCAGGTCGTTCAGGTGCCGGGTTCCGCGTTTGGTGACGCTGTCGGGAAACTCCGCCAGGCCGGGTTGCCGCGCCAGGGTCACCGACTTGACCTCGACGAAGGTATCCTCGCCCAGGCAGAAATCCACGCGGCTGCCGGTGCCGAACTTCACCTCGGCGCGGACCCTGCCAGCACCGGCCAGCGCGGGCACCGCCCCGGCCCGCAATGCTTCGCCCACCACACGGTTGGCCAGCCCGGTGTCGATGGTGACGAAACCGCTGTCCAGTTCCACCAGACGCCAGCCCCAGTCGAGCTTCTTTTTCGGATCGTCGTTGCGTTCCAGCCAGACCCTTGTCCCCGGCGCGTTCAGCCCCAGCATCGAGCCGGGATTGGGGCAATGCGCCTTCACCTCTTCACCGGTGTCCAGCACAACGTCGGACAGGAACCGCATGTAGCGGCGTTTCAGCCGGCCGGGCACGAGGGGAGTGGCAAAACGCATGACCCCGACCTATACCAAGGCCCAGCGAAGGAGAAGCCAATGCCGAACCCAACCGCCGCCATGCTCGTGATCGGGGATGAAATCCTGTCGGGACGCACCCGCGATTCGAACATGCATTTCCTGGCCGGTGAATTGACGCGGATCGGCATCGACCTGAAAGAGGTGCGCGTGGTCAGCGACGACCGTGCGGCCATCGTCTCGGCACTGAATGCCCTGAGCGCAGCCTTCGACACGGTCTTCACCTCGGGCGGGATCGGGCCGACGCATGACGATATCACCGCCGATTGCGTGGCGGCGGCCTTCGGCGTGGGCATTGACGTGCGCGATGATGCCCGTGCCATCCTCAAGGCGCATTACGACCGCGCAGGGACCGAGCTGAACGCGGCCCGGTTGCGCATGGCGCGCATCCCCGACGGGGCCGCGCTGATCGACAATCCCGTCAGCGCGGCCCCGGGATTCTCGCTAAAGAATGTACACGTGCTGGCGGGGGTCCCCTCGGTCTTTCAAGCCATGGTGGCGAGTGTCCTGCCGATGCTGGTGGGGGGCGCCCCGATGCTCAGCCAGACACTTCGGGTCAATCGGGGCGAGGGCGATGTCGCGGGTCCGCTGGCCCGCGTCGCCGAGGCCTTTCCGGATCTCTCCATCGGCTCCTACCCGTTCCAGAAGGATGGGGCATACGGCACCCATGTCGTGGTACGAGGCGTCGACGGTGCGCAGGTGGATGCCGCCATGGTGCGGCTGGCTGCCGACCTTGGGGCATGACGCCGGCGGCCCTGACAGACCTGATAGACGCCACTTGGCCCGCCGCATACTTGCGCCGCGGCGGGCCCTGGACCATCCGCGCAGGCAAAGGCGGTGGCAGCCGTGTCAGTGCAGCAACAGCCCACACGCCCCCAAGCCCCGATGACATTCCCACCGCCGAGGCGGCCATGCGGGCGCTGGGGCAGGTGCCGCTGTTCATGCTGCGCGACGGCGAAGAGGTGCTCGACGCCGCGCTCGCCGAACGCGGATACGGGGTCAAGGACCCGGTTACGCTCTATGCCGCGCCCGTGGCGCAACTGGCGCTCCAGCCGCCGCCGATCACCTGCTTCAGGGTCTGGCCGCCATTGGCCGCGCAGCGGGAAATCTGGGCCGCGGGCGGGATCGGTCCGGAGCGGATCGCGATCATGGACCGCGCCGGGACGCCCAAAACCACGATACTGGGCCGCTGCGACGACACCCCGGCCGGGACGCTCTTCGTCGCGCTGCATGGGCGCGCGGCCATGGTTCACGCCATCGAGATCCCGACCCGTTTCCGTCGCCGTGGAATGGCCCGGCTGATGGTGCAGGGCGCAGCGGTCTGGTCGCAGGAAGCAAAAGCAAAAACCCTCGCCGTTCTTGTCACGAAGGCCAATATCGCAGCGAATGCGCTCTACTCTTCCCTCGGGATGCGCGCTGCGGCAGGATATCACTATCGAATTCACCCGGAGACCTGATGCCCGACAACGACCAGCCCACCGCTCTTGACCTGCCCATGGTGGAGCCCCTTCCCACGGACACGGCGAAATATTTCGCCATCTGCGAGAAAAAGCTGGGCCTGGTGCCCAACGTGCTGCGCGCCCATGCCTTCAATATCGACAAGCTGAACGCCTTCACGGCCATGTACAACGAGCTTATGCTGGCCGGCAGTGGGCTGACCAAGCTCGAACGCGAAATGATCGCCGTGGTGGTCAGTTCCGTCAACAAGTGCTTCTACTGCCTGACCGCCCATGGTGCCGCGGTCCGCGACTTGTCCGGTGATCCCGTGCTGGGCGAGAGGCTGGTGATGAACTGGCGCGTCGCCGACCTGGATGCACGGCAGTCCGCCATGCTGGGCTTTGCCGAGAAGATAACGCGGGCTAGTGCCGAGATCACCGAGACCGACCGCCGGGCCCTGCGCGATGTGGGTCTGAGCGATCACGATATCTGGGACATCGCCAATGTTGCCGGGTTCTTCAACATGACCAACCGGGTTGCCTCGGCCACCGACATGCGGCCCAACGCGGCCTATCACGGGCAATCCCGCTGAGGTCGAGATGACACTGGTGCGCGTCCTGTTCCTGGCTTTCCTGCCCGCGTCGGCTGGGGCCGTAACGCTGGAATTGCCGGCCAGTGCGAATCTTCAGTCCGAAGTCAGCGAGAGCCCGGGAACCTATGACATGCCGGTTGCACCCTGGCGGGTCGACGGGATGCCGGTGCTATCGCACGAGGGGGCCTTTCGCCAACAGGCCTGGCTGATCGAGGGCTCGGGACTGACCACCGCACAGATTCTGCTGCCCCTGCGCGACCAGCTGTCGGAGGCCGGTTTCGAAGTTCTGTTCGAATGCCGGGCCGACGGATGTGGCGGCTTCGATTTCCGCTTTTCCACCCGGGTGATCCCCGCACCGGACATGCACGTGGACCTGGGCGATTTTCGATACCTCGCCGCCGAACGCAACCGTAGCGAGGGCACGGAACTGGTAAGCCTGCTGATCAGCCGCTCGGCGCAGGCGGGCCATGTTCAGATCACCCGCATCGGCCCCCCGGCCGAGGCCGAGACCGACCGGGTCACCACCGGCGCGCCTCTACAGCGCGCCGAATCCGCCTCGCCCGAGGCGCTGGCCGAGCGGCTGGAAACCCGCGGACGCGCCGTGCTTTCGGACCTCGCCTTCGAGATCGGATCGGCACAGCTGGGGGCAGGCAGCTTCGGCTCGCTGTCCGAACTGGCGACCTACCTTGCCCTGCACCCCGAGCGACGCATTGCCCTGGTCGGGCACACTGATTCCGTCGGGGCGCTTGAAAACAACATCGCGCTCAGCCGCCGCCGGGCCGGATCGGTGCTGGAACGGCTGGCCACGGAGCACGGCGTGCCACGCCGCCAAATGGAGGCCGAGGGCATGGGCTATCTCGCCCCACTGTCCAGCAATCTGACCGAGGCCGGGCGCGAGTCGAACAGGCGTGTCGAAGTGATCCTGCTGTCAACACGCTGAAGGGCGCCGGCCCTATACCTTGGCGCGATCACGACGGGGTCGGGCGATACCAACGGGAGACGGGCAGACCTTGGCCCTTGCCGGCCCGGTCATCGGCACCCCGACCTTGCGCCCCTTGCACTTCGGAGGTGGAAGGATCAGGTCATCAGGTGCAGCAAGACAGGCGAGCCATGGGACATGCACATCACCACCATAACCACATCGACCCAACGGCCGGAGATGCCAGGGTGGTCGGGGCAATCGCAGTCAATGTCGTGCTCACGCTGGCGCAGATCGCCGGGGGGCTGTTGTCCGGCTCCTTGGCGCTGGTCGCCGATGCGATTCACAATCTGTCCGACGCCGCCTCGCTGGGCATCGCGCTCGCCGCTCGCAAGATCGCACGCAAACCTGCGCAACCCTCGATGAGCTTCGGCTATGGTCGGGCCGAGGTGGTGGCGGCCCTCATCAACTACACCGCTCTGATCCTGATCGGATTCTACCTGGCCTGGGAGGCCGCTTGGCGGTTCGTCGATCCCACGCCCGTGGGCGGGTGGATCGTTGTGATTATCGCCGGGGTCGCGCTTATGGTCGACACGGTCACGGCGCTGTTGACATGGCGGATGGCCAAGGACAGCGTGAATATCCGGGCGGCTTTCCTTCACAACCTGGCCGATGCCGCGGGGTCGATCGCGGTAATCGTCTCGGGGGTGCTGATCCTGCTGTTCAACTGGTGGATCGTGGACCCGATCATCACGCTGGGGATCGCCGGCTACATCCTTTGGATGGCCCTGTCCGAGATGCCCCCCGTGATCCGCACGCTGATGCTGGCCAGCCCCGCGGGACTATCACCCGAGGCGGTGCATGCAGCGGCGCAGGATGTCCCGGGGGTGCGGGCGATCCACAACGCTCAACTGTGGGAAATGCAGGAGCATCAGGCCGCCTTCCATGCACATGTCGTCATCCGCAGGGGGGACTGGTCACGGGCCGACGCGATCAAGACCCAGATCAAGGCGCGTCTGAACCGCGATTTCGGGATCACACACAGCGTGCTGGAACTGGAATGCGCTGCACATGCCTGCACCGATGCGCCGCGTTTCGGGCAAGCCTGACAAGAATGGACCAAAAAGAAGCCGCGGCCCGGGGGCCGCGGAGGTTGGGGAAGCATCCCATCAGGAAGATCGTTTCGCCGGCTCCTACCAGCGTTCCGGGCCCTTTTCCGCAAAGGCATGGGCCAGAAAATCAATGAAGGCACGGACCTTGGGCTGGGTGAACCGGCCCGGCGGGTAAACGGCATAGATACCCTGGGTCTCCAAGGGCAGATCGGGGATCGCGTCCTCGACCAGGCCCTGGTGCATCGCCTCGGCATAAAGAAAGCTGGGCAGGTAGGCGATGCCCAGCCCCGAGATCGCGGCATTCAGCAGGGATTGCCCATCGTTCACCGTCAACCATCCAGCGGTCCGCACCTGGCGTTTTTCGCCAGAGGGCGCGGTCAGTTTCCAGACGGCGGAATTGGCGGCATTGGAATAATGCAACAGTTTGTGTTCGTTCAGGTCGTCAATGCGCTGAGGGCGGCCGTGCTTCTGGAAATACGACGGGCTGGCGACCATCCGCTTGGACGTCTCGGTCAGCTTGCGCGCGCGCAGGGTACTGTCTTCCAGCTCACCAATGCGGACAGCCATGTCGAAGCCTTCGGATATCAGTTCAACATAGCGGTTGTTGAGCACCATGTTGACGGTGATATCGGGAAACTCCTGAAGGAATTCGCCCAGCACGGGGGAGAGGTGATTGACCCCGAAATCGGTGGCCACGGATATTCGCAGCAGGCCCGCGGGATCCGATTGCATCGAGGTGACAAGGGCATCCGCCTCGCCCGCGTCGGTCAGCACCCGCCGAGCCCGGTCGTAGTAGGCCAGGCCGATCTCGGTTGGACTGACCCGCCGAGTGGTCCGATTGAGCAGCCGTGCGCCCAGGCGCGCCTCGAGAGAGGACACATGCTTGGAAACGGCGGACTTCGAAATGCCCATCTTCTTTGCAGCATCCGTGAACCCGCCCTGGTCCACGACCGTGGCAAAGGCTTCCATTTCGGTCAGACGATCCATCCTGTGTCCTCGGTACTGTCCCGTGTTCAGACACAATGCTTGATCCTGAAATCGGGCAGGACTGCGGCGCGCGCCTGACAATTGATAGGTTTTCCGGGAACCGTTCAGCGCACGGAAACGCGCCCTGCCTCACAAGTAGCTTATGACCCAAGAATTGCCTGAGTTCGGAACCAATTCGCACAGATTCATGCGGTCAAGCCTAGAGAGGCGATAATAAGGAGACCTCCAGTGGCCAGTTACCAGATTTACACCCTGGATAAATCCGAGGTTTCCGTTTCCGGCGGGGAAAGCCTTGACGGGGTGACACAGGGCGACGGTTCGCACCTGGAGGGCGAAACGATCACGCTCGACTCCAACAACTGGCAAGCGATCGACATCTCTGACAATGACAGCAGCTTCGGCGATAGTGATTCCGGCCAGTCACTGGACGGGCCGCAAACCATCAACGGCATCTCTTACGCGTCGGGGACGACTGTCGAGGCAGAGTATCAGCTGACCGTATCGGACGGCACAACTACCTACGAGGTCATCGCCTTCAACGTGAACAACAGTTCACCGGCTTACGGCACGGTGGAGGGCCTGGCCTTCATCGGCGGATTTCCCCCGACCGGCGTTCCGCTGACGGTCCAGACTGCCACCGAGGGGCCCAACTTTCTGGCCGCGGACTACGCCGTCCCCTGTTTTGCAAGCGGAACGCTGATCGACACGCCCGACGGGCCGGCCCCGGTCGAGAGGTTGCGTGCGGGCGATATGGTCCTGACCGCTGATCGCGGGCCGCAAAGCCTGTGGTGGATCGGGTCCACGACGGTTGCCGCGATCGGTGCCCATGCGCCGATCCACCTGCCCCCGGGCGCACTCGGCAACACCCGCGCACTGCGCCTGTCGCCCGAACATCGCGTGCTGATCGGCGGCTGGCGGGCCGAACTGCTTTTCGGCACGGACAACGTGCTGGTGGCGGCCAAGCATCTAGTCGGGCACGGTGGGATACACCGCGCATCGGGCGGGTCGGTGACCTACCATCACCTGATGTGCGAACGGCACGAGATCCTCTTCGCCGAGGGGGCCGCAACCGAGAGTTTCCATGTCGGCGACACGATCCTCGACCGGATGCAGGCCGCCACCCGTGCTGAGCTTCTGACCCTGTTTCCCGAGCTGGCCGCGCCGACGAGGGCCGCGCGGCAGACCGTTCGCCCCTGTCTGCGCGGCTACGAAGCGATTGTCCTCTCGGCGGCCTGAGGGTCAGAGCGCGGCTGCCAGCCGCACGCCCTGGTCGATGGCCCGTTTCGCATCGAGTTCGGCCGCAACGTCGGCCCCGCCAATGACATGCGCAACCGTCCCGGTTTCCTCAAGAGCGTCGGCCAGGCGGCGTTCGGAAAGCTGACCGGCACAGAGAACGATCGTGTCGGCCTCGATCAGTGTCGGGTTTTCGCGGCCCTCGCCGAATGTGACGTGCAGCCCGTCCGCGTCTATCCGTTCGTAGTTGACGCCGCCGATCATCTCGACGTTGCGCATCCGCAGGCTGGCACGGTGAATCCAGCCGGTGGTCTTGCCCAGCCCCTTGCCCAGTTTCTGCGCCTTGCGTTGCAGCAGCGTGACCTTTCGGGCCGGGACATCAGGCTTCGGGCCCTCGGGGCGCAAACCGCCACGCACCTGCTCCGGGTCGCCCACGCCCCATTCCTCCATCCAGTCGTTCAGGTCCTCGGTCGGGCTGTCGTCAACGGTCAGGAACTCGGCGACATCGAAGCCGACCCCGCCGGCCCCGATCACCGCCACCCGGTCGCCCACGTCTGCGCCACGCGACAGGACGTCGACATAGGACAGGACGTTGGCGCCGTCCTGCCCGGGGATCGACGGATCACGGGGGGCGACCCCGGTGGCGATGATGACCTCATCGAATTCCACAAGCATCCCCGCGGTGGCCTCGGTGCCGAGACGGGTTTTCACACCAGTGGCGCTGACGCTCGCCGCAAACCAGTCCACCAGTCCGTGAAATTCCTCTTTTCCCGGGATACGCCTTGCCATGTTGAGCTGACCGCCCAAGGTCCCGGCCTTGTCGAAAAGCGTCACGTCGTGACCCCTGCTGGCCGCGGTCACCGCCGCCGACAGCCCCGCCGGGCCCGCGCCGACCACGGCGACGCGCTTGACCTGCACGGCCGGATCCAGGGTGATCTCGGTCTCGTGCGCGGCGCGCGGGTTCACGAGGCAGGACGCGATTTTCATGGAAAAGGTATGGTCGAGACAGGCCTGGTTGCAGGCAATGCAGGGGGCGATCAGGGCCGCCTGCCCCTCTGCCGCCTTCTTGACGAAATGCGCATCGGCCAGGAAGGGCCGCGCCATGGAGACCATGTCGGCGCATCCCTCGGCCAGCACGTCCTCGGCCACCTGCGGAGTATTGATACGGTTCGAGGTGATGACGGGCACACCCACCTGCCCCATCAGCTTTTTCGTGACCCAGGAAAAGGCCCGGCGCGGCACGCTGGTGGCGATGGTCGGGATGCGCGCCTCATGCCACCCGATGCCCGTGTTGATGATGCTAGCCCCCGCAGCCTCGATCTTGGATGCCAGCATGACGACCTCGTCCCAAGTCTGGCCCCTGGGGATCAGGTCGATCATGGACAACCGGTAGATCAAGATGAAATCGTCACCCACTGCCGCGCGCACCCGGCGCACCACTTCGACAGGAAGACGCTGGCGGTTGTCCAGGCTGCCGCCCCAGCGATCGCTGCGCCTGTTGGTATGCTCGACGAGGAATTGATTCAGGAAATAGCCCTCGGACCCCATGACCTCGACCCCGTCATAGCCCGCCTCGCGGGCGCGGGCGGCGGCGGTGACGATGTCGGCGATCTGTTTCTCGATCCCGTCTTCGTCCAGCTCGGTCGGCACAAACGGCGAGATCGGCGACTTGATGGCCGAGGGCGCGACGCAGTCCTTCCCATAGGCATATCGGCCCGCGTGCAGGATCTGCATGGCGATCTTGCCGCCAGAGTCATGCACCCGGTCCGTGACGATGCGATGATTGGCGACGTCCTCCGAGGTGAAGAGCCCAGCCGCGCCGGGAAAGACGCCGCCTTCACGGTTCGGGGCCATGCCGCCAGTGACCATCAGCGCCACATCACCGCGCGCCCGTTCCGCATAGAATTCGGCCACGCGGTTCCAGTCCTTCGTTTCCTCCAGCCCGGTGTGCATGGACCCCATCAGAACGCGGTTCTTGAGCGTGGTGAATCCAAGGTCAAGCGGAGCAAGCAAGTGTGGATAGTCGGTCATGGAGTGCCTCCCTATGGGGCTTCGTCTTGCCGCAAGTTGACGCGCAGGTCACGCGGGACGCGGCGTAATGCGACCGCCACGGATCATGTCACTCGTCCATGGTTTCCACGCAATGCCGACGAAACGCCTTTTTCAGCATGTCCAGTTCAGCCCGCAGCAGGCCAATTTCGGCGCGGATATCCTCGGCCAGGGCATCACCGGCGACGATGGCGAAGGAGGCCAACACCTCGTCCTCGCGCCGGTCACGGATCAGAAAAGTCTGTACCCCGTCCGCAAGCCGATCCGCCGGAATTGGTACGCGGACATACCAGCATTCCTCGACCCGGTCCTCCTCGACTTCGACACCCTCGATGGTCTGATCCAGATGCGTGACGACAAGATCCGGCTGCCAATTGTCGCGCCTGTCCCGGCTGAGCACACCGTGCCAGACCCCCTCGATCAAGCGCAGCTTGGTCAGCGTCATGTCCTGTCCCATGGCATCCCCCATCAAAGCGCGGCCCGGGGCACGCGGCAAAAGGTGACATCCCGGATTGTCACCTGGTTCATCTGCGGCCCCTCGAAGATCAGGTCTACCCAGGCGGCTTCGACCCTCTTCTCGTTGAGGTTGGTATAGGCAAGGTCGAACTCGACCATGACCTTGTCCTCGTGCAGGGGCAATTCCCGCACGATCTGTTCTGTATTCGGCCCGTGCCGGACGTTGAGACGCGCAAAAATCTCGAGCGGTTTTTCCATCTCGACGATGACGTCCAGGCGCAGCAGGTGCCTCTTGCGCAAACCATCACAGGCCGTCTGCGGCAGGTCGACGACAAGGCTGAGGAAAGAGCCATCGAACTGAAACACGTCAAGGCGCAGGCCGAAGGGTGCAAGGTCCGCCTCGCGCGTGTTTCGGAGCTGGCGCAGCGTCAGTTCCGAGACGCGGCAATCGTGGAACAGCGTGACCTCGTCACCCAGCGTGGTTCGGGTTTCGACCGCGACGAGGCCCTTGACGGGCAGTGCCCCGCGCCAGGCCTGGGGCCGCCAGGACCAGTCGGTTCCCTGCGGGCGGGGAAAAGCCGTCGATCCGATCCTCGGCAGGGCAAGGCGGCTGTCGGCCTGGTAGGTCAGTTCGTCCAGCGTGTGCCTCAGGTTGCGGGCGGCGTCACGCTGGCGGCGCAGTTCCGACAGCTCGGTTCGCGGGGCCTGCGCAGCCGCGCGCGACCAGTACTGTCGCATCCGGCGGTTTACGAACCGTGCCAGCAGCCCTTTGCGCAGCTTTGCCATGTGACGCCTTCGCGTTGTTTAACTTTCGGCAACATACCTGCCAAATTGTTTCATGAAAGGAAACATTTGCCGACGATGCCGGGAAATCTTCACCCTTGGGCCGACGGTCAGGCGCCCCCGATCGCCGGGCGGTTCACTTCGGCGAGGGCCTGCAGCGTGAGTTCCAAAAGGCTGCGGCCCGCCTCGCTGTCCAGCGGATCACGCTCGTAGCTCAGGACCGAGACCGTGACCAACCGGTCACCGATATCGGTAAAGCCGCGCCATACCGTGGGCGTCGTCCCCGGAATCGGCGCGCCCGCGCGATCCTCGAACCGGACCAGGACGACGCCGTCACCAACACGGACCTTGCCGATCTCGACCCCGTCTTCGCCACTGGCCAGAAGGGCCTGCCCGGCATCGTCACGCAGCACCTCGGCCAGGTCATTGGACCCTGCGCCGACAAGCGCGCTGCCCGGCGCCCCGAACTGCACCGTTAGCAACCCCGCGCGATCCGGCATCATCGCGGCACGGTCTGACAACAAAGCGCAGCCCGCCATAATCGCGAACCCCTTGGAAGCCACACTGGCGGACTGGTCCACGCAGTAGCCCCGGGGGCCGCGTACACGCACCGCGCCATCCAGCACTGAGAGGGTGCGGATGCCGTCACCGGTCATGTCGCGCCCCAACCCGGGAAAGGCGGCCCCGTCTGTGCAGGCCGACAGCCAGGCCAGCCCCAACAGCGCCAGAATGGTCTTGCGCATGATCCTCCTCCGCGCCATTCGCCCGTGTCGGTCTAATGGCGGGCCCCCGGGGGAACAAGCCCGATTGCCCCGGTTCACACCGCCAGGTCGTGGGCCATGCGGCACGACACCGTGCACGGCCATGGCCGTGGTCACCGCCCCGGCACAGGATCGAGACGCGCTGGCGGCCATCCGTCGCTGATTGCATTCCATCCGCGCCCGCCTTATCCCTGTCGCGCAACGTCAGAGGCGCCCATGAACTGGATTTCCAACTACGTCCGCCCGCGCATCAACTCGATCTTCTCGCGCCGCGAGGTGCCCGAGAACCTGTGGTCGAAATGCGATGAATGCGGCACGATGCTCTTCCATCGGGAACTGAGAGAGGCGCTGAACGTCTGCCCTTCCTGCGGGCATCACATGGGGATCACGCCACGGGATCGCTTCAGGGCGCTCTTCGACGGCGGCGTCTTCACCGAGGTCGACGTGCCCCAGCCGGTCGAGGACCCGCTGAGATTCCGTGACCAGAAGAAATACCCCGATCGCCTGCGCGCGGCGCAGAAAAAGACCGGCGAACGAGAGGCCATGCTGGTCGTCGAGGGCGAGATCGGCCGCACCCCCATCGTCGCGGCCGGGCAGGACTTTTCCTTCATGGGCGGGTCGATGTCGATGTATGTCGGCAATGCCATCATCGCTGCCGCCGAGCGCGCGATTGATACGAAGCGTCCGCTGATCCTGTTCTCGGCCGCGGGTGGCGCCCGGATGCAAGAGGGCATCCTCGGCCTGATGCAGATGCCGCGCACCACCATCGCGGTGCAGATGCTCAAGGAAGCGGGCTTGCCCTATATCGTGGTCCTGACCCATCCGACAACGGGCGGCGTCACCGCGTCCTACGCCATGCTGGGCGATGTGCAGATCGCCGAGCCCAATGCCCTGATCGGGTTCGCCGGGGCACGGGTGATCGAGCAGACAATCCGGGAAAAGCTGCCCGAGGGGTTCCAACGCGCCGAGTACCTGCTGGATCACGGCATGCTGGACCGTGTGACGCCGCGCGCGCAACTGCGCGACGAACTGATCACGATCACGCGCATTCTGATGGGCGAAGGTCCCGCCATCGCCGGTGACCTGCCCGCCCCGCCCGACGCTGCGGTCGCCGACGCGGCCCCCGACGAGGCGGCAGAGGGCGCCGCCCCGGAAAAGGACCCTGAGGCGTGAGCGCCGGGTCCGACGTCATCCTGCAACGGATGATGGCCCTGCACCCCAAGATCATCGACCTGACACTGGACCGGGTCTGGCGTCTCCTGGACACCCTGGACAACCCGCAGGAGCGCCTGCCGCCGGTGATACACATCGCAGGCACCAACGGAAAAGGATCTACACTTGCCATGATCCGGGCCGGACTGGAGGGGGAAGGGCACCGCGTGCACACCTATACCTCGCCGCACCTGGCGCGGTTTCACGAACGCATAGGGCTGGCAGGAGAGTTGATTTCGGAGGACCACCTGGCCGAAACCCTCGACCGCTGCGAACGGGCCAATGGCGATGAGCCGATCACCTATTTCGAGATCACGACATGCGCTGCCCTGCTGGCCTTTGCCGAGACCCCGGCGGATTACACGCTGCTCGAGGTGGGCCTTGGCGGGAGACTGGACGCGACAAACGTGGTCGACCGCCCAGCGCTGACCATCATCACCCCGGTGGACATGGATCACCAGCAATTCCTGGGCGACACCTTGCCACAGATTGCCTCCGAAAAGGCCGGGATCATCAAGCGCGGCGTGCCCTGCATCGTCGGGCGTCAGCATGACGCCGCGCTGCAGGTGATCGAAGACCGCGCCGCGGGCCTCGCGGCCCCGGTGAAGGCCCTGGGCCAGCACTGGCAGGTGGCGGAAGACCGGGGGCGCCTGACCTACCAGGACGAGACCGGCCTGCTGGATCTGCCCCTGCCAAGCCTGCCCGGCCCTCACCAGGTGGAGAACGCCGGTGCGGCACTGGCCGGCCTTCGTCAACTGGGGTTCGGTGAGGCGGCCTGCGAGGCCGCAATGACCGACTCCGTCTGGCCCGCCCGGATGCAGAAGCTGACGCGGGGCGCGCTTGTCGAGCGCTTCCGCGGCGCCGAGATCTGGCTCGACGGCGGGCACAACCCGGCTGCGGGTGCGGCGCTCGCGGCAACGCTGGACGGCCTGCCCGAACGCCCGACGCATCTGGTCTGCGGGATGCTGAACACCAAGGACATCACCGGCTACATGGCACCACTCGCCCGCCATGCCGAATGCCTGACGGCGATTTCCATCCCCGGCGAGGCCGCCACCTTGCCCGCCGAGACCACGGCCCGGGCCGCCACGCAGGCAGGCATGTCGGCAACGACTGCTCCGGACCTCGACGGCGCCCTGCAAGCCATCACCGCCGACCAACCCGAGGCGCGTATCCTGATCTGCGGATCGCTATACCTGGCCGGGCATGTCCTGAGGGAAAACGGATGATCCGGCTTTGTGCCATTCTTCTTCTGCTCGCCACGCCCGCCAAGGCGGCAGACTTCGTGTTCTGCTGGCAGGGCGACAACGGCTACCGGATGGAGGGGCGCATGACCGTCCCCGATGTCCGCCTGTCACAAGCGCTGGTCAGACATGACGACGTCACAGGCTTTTTCATACAGGGCTTTCACCATGACATTCCCATCGGCAGCTGGGACCTTTCGCAACTGACCGCCGACACCAGCTGGAACCTGTCCTTCGATCCGGTGCGCATGGTCTTTCCAACAGGAGGCATGCACGATGGCCCCGAGGGACAGGCCTGGAACGCCGGGGGGCGCGCCAACGACTGCGGGGACCCGGGGTTCGGATTCAATTCAGGCACCAACGCGCAGGACCTATGCGTCAATGACACCTGGATCACCGACAGCATGATCAACCGGTACACCCGGTTTCCCGTCTACGGGTCGGGCGCGGCCGCGCTCGATTGCGGCGGGGCCCCGTTGCTGGGCGCGCTCAGGGACAACGAGGCGCGGCTGGCAACGTGGGAAAGAAAAACGAATTCCTGATTCGGTTTTTCTTTGACCTGCGGATTCCCCAGTCGCTATATCTAGTATTGGATACGATATGTTTGCGGCCAAGCAGCCAATTCAACCTTATACGGCGCGTATCCGGTTGCGGACAAGCAGTTAAGGTCGGCCCTTGCATCTTGTCCGATCCGTACGCGGCGGACACCCGCACAGTCTTGGCAGGGCGGGGGGACGGGCCAGAAGGCTCGTCCTCTTGTGTCAGGAATGCGCCGCGCCCGATACGCCGGTCGGGCCGGTGCCGGCCCAATCCATGCCCTGCATCTCGCGCAGGCGACTGGCGGTGCGCTCGAACTCGAAAACGCCTTCGCCTTCGACATAGAGCATGTCCGGCGCAGCGGCAGCAGAACAGATCAGGTGGACCTTCGCCTCGTAGAGGGCATCGACCAGGGTGACGAACCGCTTGGCCTCGTTGTAGTTGGACCGGCCCAGCAGGGGGATATCCTCCAGGATCAGCACGCGCGCCACTTCTGCAAGGGCGAGATAGTCCGCCGCCCCCAGGGCCCGCCCGCAGAGGTCGTGGAACTTGGCCCGCGCCACGCCGTTGTAGAAGCCGGGGATGTGCAGGTCATGCCCTTTGACCCGCAGCACCATGGGTTCGGCCTTGCAACCGGTGAATTCCGTCCAGATCGACCGGATCTGCTCGCGCGCCGCCGTGTCGGCGGGCGTGAAGTAAGACGGCGACCCTGCCAGAACGGTTTGCCGGTAGTCTGTATCGCTGACCAGTTCCCAGACTGTGAGCCTGTCTTTCATCAAGTCGATGAAGGGCAGGAAAAGCTGCCGGTTCAGCCCGTCGCGATACAGGTCGTCAGGGGGACGGTTCGCAGTGGTCACCACCGTCACGCCGGACGCGAAAAGCGCCTCGAACAGCCGGCCCACGATCATGGCATCGGTGATGTCGTTGATCTGCATCTCGTCGAAGGCAAGGAACCGGACGTCGGCGGCCAAAGCCTCGGCGACGGGCTGGATGGCATCGTCGACGCCCGTTTCGCGGGCCTTGGCGATCTCCGCGTGGACCCACTGCATGAAGGCATGGAAATGTGCCCGCCACTTGGGCGCCTCGACCAGGTCAACCAGCAGGTCCATCAGCATGGACTTGCCGCGCCCGACGCCGCCCCACATGTACAGCCCCTTTGGCGGCTCGACCGGCTGCGCCTTGCGGAACAGCCCCTTTTTCGGACGCGCGGGCGGGTTTTTCAGGGCCAGGCGCACCCGTTCCAATTCGTCCAGGACGGCTTCCTGCGCTGCATCGTGATGCAACTCGCCCGCCTCGACCCGGTCGAAATAAGCATCCTGAACCCGTCCCATGGCCGTGTGATAGCGTGGCAGGTGGCGGTTGAAAAGCGCAAGCGGCCCCTCGGGTTGGACGAAGCACCCGGGACCCCGCCACGGCGCGACCTTCATGGATCGCCCGGGGATGATCGGGGACAGTCTGACCTTGACCAAATACGCCTATGGCTGTGTCGCACACCGGGGCATGTCGGGAACATCTTGCGCCGGTCAGTATCGTCTTTCGCTGCCGCGCGGAGGGTGGGCCGCGCCCCGGCAATCAGGGCATTCCGGAAACGCCGAGGGCCAATCGCGCGGTCAGGTCACCACGCGCAGGGTCAGATTGATCCGGCCCCCGTCCTTGAGAAGCGCCGAACTGCCGTCCCTGACCCGGTCGATCCCGTGGTAAAGCAGGCGAGCGTCGCCGCCCATGCGCAGTACGTCCCCCGAGCGCAGCCAAACACTCTCGGTCTTGCCGCCGCGAGTCGTGTTGCCGATCCGAAACAGCGCCTCGTCGCCCAGCGAGATCGACAGCACCGGCTGACCGAAGTCGGCTTCATCACGGTCCTGATGCATCCCCATGCGGGACCCCGGCGGGTAGTAGTTCACAAGGCAACATTCAGGCGCACGGTCGCTGCCAGAGAGCGCCGTCCAGACGTCCAGAACCGAGGGCGGGATCGGCGGCCAGTCCATGCCCTGGGGATGGCGCGGCTCATAGCGGTAGCCGGCCTTGTCGGTGACCCAGCCAAAGCGGCCTGCGGCGGTCATGCGCACACTCATCGTCTTGCCCGAGGGCGTCACGGGCACGAAAAGAGGCGCTCGGGCGGCCACCGCGCGAATGTCGGCCAGCATCTCTTGCTGGTCCTCCGGCGACAGCCAGGGCTGCCAGAAATCGACCCCGCGCCGACAGAGCGTCGACGCAACGCTCTGTCCAGATTCCCCGAAATTGCTCATCGCATTGCCTTTCCCCGGCTTGCAGGCCCCTTTGCACCTACCTATATACGCCGTGATCCGGATTGGGGATGGCCCCAATCTACCAGAATCCATGAGGCCGGGGTGCCACAACGGGCCCAGCCGCTCAAACCGCCTGAAGGAAGGGATTTGTAAAATGGCCAAAGTCATCGGAATTGACCTAGGGACCACCAACTCCTGCGTTGCCATCATGGATGGCAGCCAGCCCCGCGTTGTCGAGAACGCGGAAGGGGCGCGCACGACGCCCTCGATCGTCGCCTTCACGGACGATGAACGCCTTGTCGGCCAGCCGGCCAAGCGGCAAGCTGTCACCAACCCCGAGAACACCATCTTCGGTGTCAAGCGCCTGATCGGCCGTCGCCTCGACGACAGCGATCTTGCCAAGGACAACAAGAACATGCCGTTCTCGGTCATCGATGGTGGCAACGGCGACGCCTGGGTCGAGGCCAAGGGCGACAAGTACAGCCCCAGCCAGGTTTCCGCCTTCATCCTGCAAAAGATGAAGGAAACCGCCGAGAGCTACCTCGGTGAAGAGGTGGACCAGGCGGTCATCACCGTGCCCGCCTATTTCAATGACGCCCAGCGCCAAGCCACCAAGGACGCCGGCAAGATCGCGGGCCTCGAGGTTCTGCGCATCATCAACGAGCCGACTGCGGCCGCGCTGGCCTACGGGCTCGACAAGAAGGAAACCAAGACGATCGCCGTATACGACCTTGGCGGCGGCACTTTCGACGTGACCATCCTGGAAATCGACGACGGCCTGTTCGAGGTGAAGTCCACCAACGGGGATACCTTCCTGGGCGGTGAAGACTTCGACATGCGGATCGTCAATTATCTGGCGGATGAGTTCAAGAAAGAGAACGGGGTCGATCTTACCAAGGACAAGATGGCCCTGCAGCGCCTCAAGGAAGCCGCCGAGAAGGCCAAGATCGAGCTGTCCAGCGCGTCTCAGACCGAAGTGAACCAGCCGTTCATCTCGATGGGGTCCGACGGTTCGCCGCTTCACATGGTCATGAAGCTGACCCGCGCCAAGCTGGAAAGCCTTGTGAGCGACCTGGTCACCGCGTCTATCAAGCCGTGCAAGGCCGCGCTCAAGGATGCGGGCCTGTCGACGGACGACATCGATGAAGTCGTCCTGGTCGGCGGCCAGACACGGATGCCCAAGGTCTTCGACGAGGTCACCAAGTTCTTTGGCAAGGAACCGCACAAGGGTGTGAACCCTGACGAGGTGGTCGCCATGGGCGCCGCCATCCAGGCCGGTGTGCTTCAGGGTGACGTCAAGGATGTGGTCCTGCTGGACGTCACGCCGCTTAGTCTCGGCATCGAGACGCTGGGCGGTGTCTTTACCCGGCTGATCGACCGCAACACCACGATCCCGACCAAGAAGAGCCAGGTCTTCTCGACCGCCGAGGACAACCAGAACGCGGTGACCATCCGCGTGTTCCAGGGCGAGCGCGAGATGGCCAGCGACAACAAGCTTCTGGGTCAGTTCAACCTCGAGGATATCCCGCCGGCGCCGCGCGGGATGCCACAGATCGAGGTCACCTTCGACATCGACGCCAACGGCGTGGTCAATGTCTCGGCCAAGGACAAGGGCACCGGCAAGGATCAGAAGATCACGATCCAGGCCTCGGGCGGCCTGTCCGAGGATGACATCGAACAGATGGTCAAGGACGCCGAGGAGAACGCCGAGGCCGACAAGCAGCGCAAGGACCTTGTCGAGGCCCGCAACCAAGCTGAAAGCCTTATCCATTCGACCGAAAAGTCGATGGAAGACCACGGCGACAAGGTCGACCCGACCACTGTCGAGGCTATCGAACTGGCGATCTCTGCGCTCAAGGAGGATCTGGAGGGCGAGGACCCCGAGAAGATCCGTTCCGGCATCCAGAACGTGACCGAGGCGGCCATGAAGTTGGGTGAGGCGATCTACAAGGCACAGGCCGAAGAGTCCGGCGATGCCGATCCCGAGGCCCCTGAAGAGGGTACGGGCGGCGCCGACGAAGACATCGTGGACGCCGACTTCGAGGACCTCGACGACGACAACAAGCGCGCCTGAGGGAAACCACGCGCCGAGGCTGGCCCGCACCCAGTGGCGGGTCGGCCTTTTGCGACCCATAGGGGGAAACGCGAATGTCCAAACGTGACTATTACGAGGTTCTCGGGGTCTCCAAGGGCGCCAGCTCCGACGACATCAAGAAGGCCTATCGCAAGAAGGCCAAGGAACTGCACCCGGACCGGAACACCGACAACCCCGAAGCCGAGCAGCAGTTCAAGGAGGCGGGCGAAGCCTACGAGGTTCTCAAGGATCCCGAGAAAAAGGCCGCCTACGACCGGTTCGGCCACGCCGCCTTCGAGGGGGGCATGGGCGGCGGTGGTGGTGGTCGCCCGGGCGGCGGCTTTCAGGGCCAAGGCGACTTTGCCAGCGCCTTCTCGGATGTTTTCGACGATTTGTTCGGAGATTTCATGGGGGGCCGTGGCCCCGGCGGCGGACGCTCGCGGGCGGCCCGCGGCAGCGATCTGCGCTACAACATGCGCGTCACCCTGGAAGAGGCCTATACCGGCACCCAGAAGACCGTCACCGTGCCAACATCGGTACAATGTGACAGCTGCGACGGCTCGGGCGCCGAGGGCGGCAGCGAGCCGGTGACATGTCCAACCTGTTCGGGCATGGGCAAGGTGCGCGCGCAACAGGGTTTTTTCACCGTCGAACGGACCTGCCCCACCTGCAACGGCATGGGCCAGACCATCAAGAACCCCTGCAAGACCTGCCACGGCGCCGGCCGCGTCGAAAAGGAAAAGCAGCTTGCAGTCAACGTGCCCCCGGGTGTCGAGACCGGCACGCGCATTCGCCACGCGGGCGAAGGCGAAGCCGGGATGCGCGGTGGCCCGTCCGGCGATCTTTATGTCTTCATCGACGTGATCGAGCACGACCTGTTTGAGCGTGACGGCAACCACCTGTTTTGCCGCGTCCCCGTTTCCATGACCGCGGCGGCACTGGGTGGGGACATCGAGGTTCCCACGATCGACGGCGGCCGGTCGCGCGTGAAGATACCGGCAGGCAGTCAATCCGGCCGGCAGATGCGGCTGCGGTCCAAGGGGATGCCCAGCTTGCGCGGGGGCGGATCGGGCGACATGTTCATCGAACTTTCCGTCGAGACGCCGGTGAACCTGACCGCGCGCCAGAAGGAACTGCTTCGCGATTTCGAGAAGCAGGCCGAGGACAACAACCCGCAAAGCTCGAACTTCTTCAAGTCGGTCAAGAACTTCTGGGAGTCGATGAAGGGTTAAGCCGCGTTAACGCTTCGGAAAGGGAATCGGCGCAAGTCTGGTGCCATGTCGGACCCGCGCGCCTTTTCCGAAGCCCCCTTGCCCGGCCTGCAGCCGGACCTTCTGACCGAGAATCATGAGGGGCAGGCGGTCGCCCACGCGCCGCGCCGCCGGGGGAAGCGCCCGCCCTCTTACCTGGCCGATCACCGCAAGCGCCTGCGTGAGCGGTTCCGGACCGGGGGCGCAACGGCCATGCCAGACTACGAACTTCTGGAACTGGCCCTGTTCCGCGCGATCCCCCGACAGGACGTCAAGCCGCTGGCCCGGCGCCTGATCGAGACCTTCGGAGACGTAAACGGCGTGCTATCGGCCCCCGTCACCCGCCTGGAGGCCATAGAGGGCGTGGGAGCGGCCGTGGCCACCGAGCTCAAGATCATCGAAGCGCTGGCCCATCGCATGGCCCGCGCCAAGGTGCTGCGGCGCCATGTCATCAGCAGTTGGGATGCCGTTCTGGACTACTGCCACACGGTCATGGCCCATCGCGATACCGAGCAGTTCCGAATCCTTTTCCTGGATCGCAAGAACATCCTCATCGCGGACGAGGCCCAGGGTCAGGGCACAGTCGATCACGTGCCCGTCTACCCGCGCGAGGTGGTCAAGCGCGCGCTGGAACTCAACGCCTCGGCCCTGATCCTGGTGCATAACCATCCCTCGGGCGACCCGACCCCTTCGGACGCCGATATCGACATGACCCGTCAGATCCACGAGGCAGCCAACGCCCTTGGCATCGCCCTGCATGATCATCTCGTGATCGGCCGGTCACGCGAGTTGAGCTTTCGCGCGCAGGGGCTGCTTTAGGTCTCAGCGCCGCGCCCGCACCCACATCTCGACCCTCCGGTTGGCGCGTTGCCCCATGGGCGTATCGTCGCAAGCCAGCGGCATGGCCTCGCCAAAGGCATCGGTGGCCAGCCCGACGTTGAACGGCAGATCCCCGCCCAGCGCCCGCATCAGGTCCTCTTTCACAGCCTCGGCCCTGGCCGCAGCAAGATCCCGGTTGGCATCGGCCGGGCCACGCCCGTCGCTGAAGCCCACCAGCAGGATGTCACGCCCGTGGTAACGTCCGTCACGGATCGCCTGTGCCAGCAGCATGATATGCGACCGTGACGGCGCGTTCAGCCGGGTCGAGCCGGGGGCAAAGCGGAAGGTGTTGGAAATGCGGGTATGGCTGTCCATCGCGGTGACCAGGCGCTGCAACTCGCCCAATGGCACGTCCTCGCCAGCCATGCGGATCGCGTTGGCCAGGCGACGACCCTGGGCCTCCAGCCGAACGGGCACACCGGCCAGGTCCACCAACCCGGCGCGGCGGACAACCAGTTGCGCCGACTCGCCACGCACCCAGTCGAGGAAGGCGGCAATCCCGGGATGCGGGCGCCAGGGTGGCAGGTAGAGATAGACCGGGTAGGTCAGTGGATAATCCTCGGTTCGGATCGTGCGGCCCGTGGCCCGCGCGCGCAATCCACATGGTCCCGAAAGGGCAAGCGGTTTCCAGGGACCTCCAAGCGAGGCGGGCACCAGCCCCAGTCCATCGGGATCAGCCGCCAGGGCCCCGACCAGCGCACCGGCTTCCCGATGCCAGGTGATCCCAAGCTCGGCACGGCCCCTTGCCGCCTCGGGCAAGAGCCAGGACAGGTCAGGGCCCGTCGCCGCCAGGAGGTGCAGGTTCATGGCGGCATCGCTGTCGGTCCATGCAACCGGTGCCCCTGACAGTCGCCGCATCAGCGCCGCGAGAGGAATACTGTCCCGCCGCTGGCCGGCGGCGACCACTGGCACAAGCGCGTCCATGGCCAGGACCCGCCCTTGCCGGGTGCTGGCCAGATCGCCCAGCCCCGTCTTGCGGGCACGGTCCAGTTCACGCACCGACAGCGGGTGCGGGGACAAGAAAAGGTCAAAGGGCCGCGCCGGAAAGCCGTCGAGCACATCATCGGCTGTCGCCTCGTGCAGGTCGAGGTCCAGCCGCGTCCCGGTATCGCGGTGATAGGCCTCCAAGAGCGCGGGGATCAGAAGCTGCCCCGCCTGTCCTTGCACTGCGACGCGCAGCACTGGTTGGTCCGTCTTGCCGGGGCAATCGGCTCCGTCACATAGGAGCCCCTCCAGCCGAAGCGACACTCGGCCCGCGTCGGTCTGAAGGGTCAGCACGTCGCCGTCATGCGCCAGCACCCGCCCCGTCACCTCGACGCCGCCATCGGCCGAGCGCAGGGTGATCGGGTCGGCCCCGACCGGGACGGCCAACAGACAGAAAAATGCGGCGAAAATCGCCGCGACTTTCCGTAGTTCCCGATTGCCCCGCACCCATCGCCCCTTCATCGCGCGGCGAGTTTCAGGTCCTCGAACATGTTTTGCAAGTAGAGATAGTCACCCACTGCCTCGCAGCCCGGCATTCTCAGGCTCAGGTCCAATGCTTCGGTCGTGCCGTCCGGGCGCACCTGGATGCTCTGGGCGGCCAGCTCGGCGTTACAGTTCTCGGCTGTGATCCGGGCTTCGGCAACCAGCGCGATATCGCCACGGTCATGTTGGCCCGAGGGAAAGGTATAGACCTCGGCCATGTGGGGCGCCTCGCCAGCCGCCGGATTCCCCAACCGCATGAGGAACCCGCCCTCACCGGACAGTGCCCGCGCAGTATCGGCGGTGTTCTCGCGAAAAATGTGCCCCTCTTCACCAAAGCCCGCGCCGAACTCGTAGGCGCTCAGCATCAGGTCGGGGGTACCGCGCCATTGCAGTATCGCTCGATCGAACCGGTCGAAATCGGTCACCGTGACAGTACCGACCCCGCCTGAGCCATCGGGGAAGGCGACGACAAAAGCCCCTGTCGGGGCAAGAGCGGGGACATCAAGTGACGCCCTGCCCTGTGCATCGGTCATGGCGCTGACCCGAAGGCCCTGGTGGTGCAGAACGAAAGGGGCATCCGCATGACAAGGCGCCGTGACCCGAAGGTCGACGGTCGCTGCCTTGTCTGGCGTACCCTCCAGCGTGACCTGGCACTCCGCACCACGAGGGCGGGCCTCGGCGTCAGCGGTGCCGGGTCGTTGCGGGGCGATATCGGTTTCGACCGCTGCCAGGTGAACCGGGGCGGCCGGGGTCTCTGGCGGCCGGGTCGGCCCGGGCAGCGACACCACCGCGTCAAGGTCCATAACTGCGGGGGCGGAGGCCTCGAAGGCCAAACCGGAGAGCCCGGCAGCAGGCTGCGGATCGGGCGCCTCGGCCTGCTTGACACCGGCAACATCGGCGCCCGTGGCGCCATCGGGCGCATCCAAGCCGAAACGGTTGGCCAAGGCGTCGCCGTTCTGCATGACGAAGCCGATGCCCAACGCAACGCTGAACGTGCCGGCGGCCATGGCGATCTGTTTGACGCGGGACATCATCCCCAAGTCTCCTTCCCACGATGTGGTCTGGAAGGAAACTGGCGTCTGCCGGTGGCCTCAGGATGACCCAACCGGGGAGTCTTGGCGTCGGAATTGGGGCAGTATTATGCCCCCGGCACAAAGCTGGGCGTCAGGCCAGGCGCCCGTGGCAATGCTTGAACTTCTTGCCCGATCCACAGGGGCAGGTTTCGTTCCGACCGGGATTGCCCCAGGTGGCGGGGTCATGCTCGTCGAAACCTTCGCGCGTGGCGGCGGCGGCGGCCGCTGCGGCCGGCGCCCCAGCCGCAGCGCCGCTGGTATTTTCACGCGATGCCGCGTCTTGAAGCTGTTTCTGCTGCTCCTGCAGCTGAGCCATCATTTGCTTCTGTTCTTCCTCGGTCATGGGCCGGATCTGCGACAGCTTCTGCGTCACATCCGTGCGCAGTCCGTCCAGAAGCCCCTCAAACAGCTGGAAGGACTCGGTCTTGTATTCGTTCAGCGGGTCACGCTGGGCATAGCCGCGGAAGCCAACGACCGAGCGCAGGTGTTCCAGCGTCACGAGATGCTCGCGCCACTTGGTGTCGATGGTCTGAAGAAGGATCTGCTTCTCGATATTGCGCATGGTGTCCTGGCCAAAGGCCTCGGCTTTCTCGACCATGTGCTTGTCCGCCGCCTCTTCAAGGCGTTCACGAATCACGTCGTTGTCGGCGCCTTCCTCATCGGCCCACTCCATGACCGGCACGTCGATGCCGAGCTTTGCGATGACCTCGGCATAGAGGCCCTCGGTGTCCCATTGGTCGGCATAGGTCTTGGGCGGCATGTGAGCGTCGACCAGATCGTCGATGACCTGCTCGCGCATGTCGCTGACGATCTCTGACAGATCCTGCGCTTCCATGATCTCGCGGCGCTGCCCGAAGATCACCTTGCGCTGGTCATTCATGACATCATCGAATTTCAGCAGCTGCTTGCGGATGTCGAAATTGCGCCCCTCGACCTTGGCCTGCGCCCGTTCCAGCGATTTGTTCACCCAAGGGTGGACGATCGCCTCCCCCTCTTTCATACCGAGGCCAGACAGCATCTTTTCCAGTCGTTCGGAGCCGAAGATGCGCATCAGGTCATCCTCGAGCGACAGGAAAAAGGCCGACCTTCCGGGGTCACCCTGGCGGCCAGACCGGCCGCGCAACTGGTTGTCGATGCGGCGACTCTCGTGCCGCTCGGTGGCAAGAACGAAGAGGCCGCCGGCTTTCTTGACCGCCTCTTCATCGGCCTCGTGGGCGGCCTCGATGCGTTCGCGAACCGCCTCGGGATCACCCTCGGGATCGGCTTCGATGGCCTGCATGATCTGAAAATCGACGTTGCCGCCCAGCTTGATGTCGGTCCCGCGGCCGGCCATGTTCGTGGCGATGGTCACGGCGCCGAGCTTCCCGGCATCGGCGATGATCTGCGCCTCTTGCTCGTGCTGGCGGGCGTTGAGCACATTGTGCTTGACGCCTGCGTCGGTCAGCGACTGGCTGAGATACTCCGACTTGTCGATCGAGGTCGTGCCCACGAGGATCGGCTGCCCCTTGGCATTGGCGTCCTTGATGGTCTCGACGATGGCATCGAACTTTTCCTTGGCCGTGCGATAGACCGCATCGTCGTCGTCGGCTCGGGCAATGGGCTTGTTTGTCGGCACCTCGACCACGCCGAGGCCATAGATCTCCATGAACTCGTCAGCCTCGGTCAGGGCCGTGCCGGTCATGCCCGAAAGCTTGTCGTAAAGCCGAAAGTAATTCTGGAACGTCACGCTCGCCATGGTCACGTTCTCGGGCTGGATCTCGCAGCCCTCCTTGGCCTCGATCGCCTGGTGCAGCCCCTCGGACAGGCGTCGCCCCTGCATCATTCGCCCCGTGAACTCGTCAATCAGCACGACCTGGCCGTCGCGCACGATATAATCCTTGTCCCGCGTGAAGAGTTTGTGCGCCCGCAGGCCCTGGTTCACGTGGTGGACGACCGTGGTGCTTTCGGGATCGTAGAGCGATTGCCCCTCGGGCAGCAGCCCGGCTGCGTGCAGGCGCTGTTCAAGGAACTCGTTGCCATCGTCGGTATAGGTGACGCCGCGGGTCTTCTCGTCCAGTTCGAAATGGTCGTCGTTCAGGTCCGGAATGACCTTGTCGATAGCCACGTAGAGATCGGACCGGTCCTGCGCCGGCCCCGAGATGATGAGCGGGGTGCGCGCCTCGTCGATCAGGATGCTGTCGACCTCGTCCACGATGGCGAAGTTGTGCCCGCGCTGCTTCATGTCCTTGAGCTCGGACTTCATGTTGTCGCGCAGATAGTCAAAGCCCAGCTCGTTGTTTGTGGCATAGGTGATGTCGCAATCGTAGGCCTGCTTTTTCTCGTCCTCGTCCTGCTGCGGGTAGACCACGCCGCATGTCAGGCCCAGGGCATTGTAAACCTTGCTCATCCATTCGGAGTCGCGACGGGCCAGGTAGTCGTTGACGGTGACGATATGCACGCCCTTGCCGGTCAGCGCGTTCAGGTAGGCCGGGAAGGTCGCAACGAGGGTCTTGCCCTCGCCTGTCTTCATCTCCGAGATATTGCCCTGATGCAGGAAGATGCCGCCCATCAACTGCACGTCGAAGGCGCGCAGGCCAAGGGCACGCTTGGCGGCCTCTCGGCAATTGGCGAAGGCCTCTGGCAGAAGATTGTCCAGGCTCTCATCATCCATGGCGCGCTTTCTCAGCGCCTCGGTCCGGGCCTTCAGATCACTGTCGCTGAGCTTTTCGAACTCGGGCTCGAGCGCGTTGATCCTTTCGACAATCGGGCGTGTCGCCTTGATCTTGCGGTCATTGGCGGTCCCAAAGACCTTTTTCGCGATTGTTCCGAAACCGAGCATTTTGTCTCCGCGGCCAGATCCAGGCCCTCATGGCGTCAAAGTATGAGGAGGTTGGTTGTGCCAGACCGGCACGCCGCCTAAGTTCGGGGCCAAGACCGGCCCCCCTCGGGACCTGCTAGGCGATGTAAGGGGCCGCAATTCAGGTGTCAACGCCGCGCGCCGACGCGACAGATAAAGGACGGAACCCTCATGTACGATAGCCTCAAGATCGCGACCCTGCTGACCGGACTGGCGCTGCCCGCGGGCATGGCCCTGGCCCAGGACCAGGGCACGACCTCGGGCAACGTCGCCGCCGACACGGTGGTCGCGACGGTCAACGGGACGGATATCACCCTGGGCGAGATGATCATCACGCGTCAGCAACTGCCCGAGCAGTACCAGCAGCTGCCCGACGAGGTGCTCTTTTCTGGCATACTTGACCAACTGGTGCAGCAGCAGCTTCTGGCCGACACGCTGGAAGAGACGCCCAGCCGCCTGGAAATCGCGCTGGCCAACGAGGAACGCGCGCTGCGGGCGGGCGAAGTCTTGGAGGATATCTACGCCGAAGCCGTGACGGATGAGGCCGTCCAGGCCGCCTACGAAGCGCGCGTGGCCGAAATGGGCGACTCCATGGAGTGGAACGCCTCACACATTCTGGTCGAGACCCAGGAAGAGGCTGCCGAGATCAAGGACCTGGTCGTAGGTGGCGCCGATTTCGCCGAAACGGCACAGGAACGGTCTACCGGGCCTTCCGGTTCCAGCGGCGGCGAACTGGGCTGGTTCGGGCCGGGCATGATGGTTGCCCCCTTCGAGGAAGCCCTGACCACCATGGAGACTGGCGATGTCTCCGAGCCGGTGCAGACGCAGTTCGGCTGGCACATCGTCAAGCTGAACGACACCCGCATGCAGGCGGCCCCAGCCCTTGACGAGATACGCCAGGAAATCGTCTCGCAACTGCAAGAGAGCGCGCTTCAGGCCCGCCTCGATGAACTGGGCGAGAGTGCCGAGGTCGATCGCGCGGCGGACGGGGATTTCGATCCTGCCGTGATCAACGATCTGGGCCTGATCGAGGACTGATCCATGGCGAAATCCCCACTGGCGCCCGCGCGCTTTCCCGACCTGCCGGTCATCGAAGGCGTGCGGTTCGCCAGCGCGGCTGTCGGCGTGCGCTACTCAGACCGGCCGGATGTGATGCTGGCCGAACTTGCCGAGGGGACGACCATCGCCGGCGTTTTCACGCGCAGCGCGACCCGGGCCGCGCCGGTGCTCGATTGCGAGGCCAAGATCGGGGGGGCGGGCACGGGCCGCGCCGCCATCCTCGTGAATTCGGGCAACGCCAATGCCTTTACCGGGGCCGCGGGCGCGGTATCGGTTGCCGCGTTGTGCGAAGGGGTGGCCGAAACGCTGAACCTGGACCCGGCACGTGTCTTTACCGCCTCAACCGGAGTGATCGGCGAGGTTCTGCCCCATGATCGTATCCTCGCCAGCCTGTCCAGCCTCTCCGGCGGCCTCGCCCCCGGGGGAATAGAGGGGGCTGCGCGCGCCATCATGACCACCGACACCTTTGCCAAGGGCGCCATGGCAGAGGTCGAGATCGGCGGCCAGCGGGTGCGCATCGCCGGAATCGCCAAGGGATCAGGGATGGTGGCCCCGGACATGGGCACCATGCTGGTCTATATCTTCACCGATGCCCGCATCGGGCGGGATGATTTGCAGACCCTGCTGCGCACCCTGACGGACCAGACCTTCAACTGCATCACCGTGGACAGCGACACCTCGACTTCGGACACGCTGCTTTGTGCGGCCACCGGCGCCTCGGGGGTGGATGTCACCGAAAGCACCGGGTTCACCAAGGCGTTGCATGACGTGATGCTGAACCTGGCCCAGCAGGTCGTGCGCGACGGCGAGGGGGCAAGCAAGTTCGTCGAGGTGCAGGTCAGCGGCGCCGCCACGGACGGCGACGCGAGGCAGATTGGCCTGTCCATCGCCAATTCCCCGCTGGTCAAGACCGCCGTCGCCGGAGAAGATCCCAACTGGGGCCGTATTGTCATGGCCATTGGCAAGAGCGGTGCCCGCGCGGATCGCGATCGGATCACGATCCGCCTTGGCGATATTCTCGTGGCGGAAAAGGGCTGGGTCGCCGGCAGCTATACCGAAGGGGCCGGCGCCGCCTACATGCAGAATGACGAAATACGGATCGCGGTGGACCTCGGACTGGCCGGGGGCATGGCCACGGTCTGGACCTGCGACCTGACCCACGGGTACATCTCGATCAACGCGGATTACAGGTCGTGAAGACGGTTCTGGTAAGTGCCGTCGCACTGGTCGATATTGACGGGCGCGTCCTTCTGACACAACGGCCCGAGGGCAAGCACATGGCGGGGATGTGGGAATTCCCCGGCGGAAAAGTCGATCCCGGAGAGACACCCGAAATCGCGCTGATCCGCGAATTGCAGGAAGAGCTCGGAATCGACACCTGGTCCTCCTGCTTGGCGCCCCTGACTTTCGCCAGTCATAGCTACGACAACTTTCACCTGCTCATGCCTCTCTTCGCCTGCCGCAAATGGGACGGGGCACCGCAGGGCAAGGAAGGCCAGCGGCTGAAGTGGGTGCGTACGTCTGAGTTGCGCGATTACCCGATGCCGCCCGCAGATATCCCCCTGATCCCCATCCTGCGGGACTGGCTCTGACCCGATAACCTGCACAATGCAAAAGGGCGCCCTCGTCGGGCGCCCTTTGCACGTGTCTATTTCGCGGGGCGTCAAAGGCTGCGCTCAACCTCTTCGCGTTCGAAGATCTCGATGACATCGCCTTGGCGGATATCCTCGTAGTTCTCGAAGGCCATGCCGCATTCCTGGCCCGAGATGACTTCGGCCACCTCGTCCTTGAAGCGCTTGAGCGTCTTCAGCGTGCCCTCGTGGATCACAACGTCATCGCGCAGCAGGCGCACACCGGCGGACCGACGGGCGATGCCTTCGGTGACCAGGCAGCCTGCGACCTTGCCGACACCCGAAACCTTGAAGACCTCGCGGATCTCGGCATAGCCGATGAAGTTCTCGCGCACCTCGGCCGACAGCAGGCCCGAGGCCGCCGCCTTCACATCGTCAACCAGGTCGTAGATGACCGAGTAATAGCGAATCTCGACACCCTTCTGGTTGGCCGAATTCCGCGCTGGCGCATTGGCCCGGACGTTGAAGCCGATCACCGGCGCGCCCGACGCTTCGGCCAAGCCGATGTCAGTCTCGGTGATGGCGCCGACGCCCGAGTGCAGAACCCGCACTCGGACCTCGTCGTTGCCGATCTTTTCCATTGCCTGGATGATCGCCTCGGCCGAGCCCTGCACGTCGGCCTTGACCAGGATGGGCAATTCCTTGACGTTCTCGTCCGCCTTGGCCTTGGCCAGCAACTGGTCCAGCGTGGTCGCCGCACCGGCGGCGGCACGCTTGTCCTTGGCGGCCTCCTGGCGGTATTCGGCAATCTCGCGGGCCTGCGCCTCGGTCTCGACGACGTTGAGCACGTCGCCGGCCTCGGGCGTGCCGTTCAAGCCCAGCACCTCGACGGGGACCGAGGGGCCAGCCTCCTTCACACGCTTGCCCTGGTCGTTCTCCATGGCGCGGACCTTACCCCACTGTTCCCCGACAACGAAGATGTCGCCCTGGTGCAGGGTCCCTTTCTGGATCAGAACCGTCGCGACAGGGCCGCGGCCCACGTCCAACTGGGCCTCGATCACGGCGCCCTGGGCGGCGCGGTCGGGATTGGCCTTGAGCTCGAGGATCTCGGACTGCAGCGCAATGGCCTCGAGCAGTTCGTCCAGACCCTGCCCATTGATCGCCGAGACCTCGACATCTTGAACGTCACCGGACAGCCCCTCGACGATGACCTCGTGCTGGAGCAGATCGGTGCGCACCTTGTCGGGGCTTGCGTCCGGCTTGTCGCACTTGTTGATGGCGACGATCATCGGCACCTTGGCCGCCTTCGCATGGTTGATCGCCTCGATGGTCTGCGGCATGACCGCGTCGTCGGCGGCCACGACCAGCACCACGATATCCGTCACATCCGCACCGCGGGCCCGCATCGAGGTAAAGGCGGCGTGGCCGGGCGTGTCAAGAAAGGTCAGCACGCTGCCGGACTCGGTCTGCACCTGGTAGGCGCCGATATGCTGCGTAATGCCCCCGGCTTCGCCCGCGGTAACACGGGCGTTGCGGATCGCATCAAGCACCGAGGTCTTGCCGTGGTCGACGTGGCCCATCACGGTAATGACCGGCGGGCGCGACTGCATGTCCTCTTCCTTGTCGTCGATCGTGTCGATGACCTGTTCCACATCCGCATCCGAAACCCGCACGACACGGTGCCCGAATTCCTCGATGATGAGTTCGGCGGTATCGGCGTCGATTGCCTGGGTCTGGGTCGCCATGATGCCGTTCTGCATCAGCGCCTTGACGACATCGGCCACCCGTTCCGCCATGCGGTTGGCCAGTTCGCTCACAACGATGGCCTCGGGCAGCTGAACGTCGCGGATGACCTTTTCGCGGTCGACCTGGCCACCCATCGCCTTCTGCCGCGCACGCTCTTGCTTGCGCTTCATCGCGGCCATGGATTTCTGGCGTCCGCCCTCGCCGCCTCGCAGCGCCTGGTTCAGCGTCAGCTTGCCCGAGCGGCGGCCCTCGTCGCGGCCACCCTTGCCCTTGGGCTGTTTGTTGTCGCGCTCCTTGTCCTTGCGCGGACCGGGAGCCGAACGGCCACCGCCGCGGGGCTGTTGCTCGGGCGCAGGGGGCTGGACAGGTTCGGCGGGCGCGGCAGCCTTCTTGGCGGCCTCGGCCTCTTCGAGCTTCTTGCGCTCTTCCTCTTCCTGCTTGGCCTTGAGCGCTTCTTCGCGCTCCCGCTCTTCACGCTCCTTCGCCTCGATCTCGGCGCGGCGACGCTCACGGTCGGCGGCGCGGGCCTTCTCGTCTTCCTCGCGCTTCTTGACATCCTCGGCCTCGCGCGCCTTGGCGGCGGCGAGTGCCTTCATCCGGCGCTCCATCTCGGCATCCGAGATTCCGGCCGGGCGCTTTGACGGGTCCCCGCCGGTCGGGCCCGATGCTCCACCAGCGCCTCCGGTCTTGCCGCCGGCGGCACCGGGCTTGGGCGCGACAACGCGCTTGCGCTTCGTTTCGACCACGACATTCTTGGTCCGGCCATGGCTGAAGCTCTGCTTCACGTTGCCCGAACGCGGGCCGCCACGAAGACCAAGGGGTTTCTTGCCGTCACTATCGCTCATTTGGCTTCTGTATCCTTTCCGGCGGCGCCCTCGCCACCGACTTTTGTCCGCAAACCTTTCAGTCTTGCGGCTTCCTCTACAACACGGTCGCCGAGTCCACCAGAGGCAAGCGCACCGTGTATCACAGATTGACGCCCGAATGCCAAACCCAATTCGGTTGACGTAAGGCAGTCGAAATATCGTGCCCCGGTCGGTGTCCAGAGCTTGCCCTTTCCGCGCACCGATCCATCCGAGGCCTGCAGCAACGCGCGTACGGTCGCCCCACCCGCGAGCCAGCCCTTGACCTTCTCGAAGCCACAGACAGCCAGCCCCGCCTTGCGCGCGAGCGAGATCGCCTCGACCACGCGACGGACCAGCTGGCGCTCGATCTCGTCGGCCAAACCGGCGGGCAGCGTAACCTTGCCCTTGGCCGCGCGTGCGAACTGGGCAGGCTTTACCGCCTCGATCACCGCGCGATCCGCGGTGACATAAATGCCGCGCCCGGGCAGCTTGCCCAGGATGTCGGGCACGATGCCCCCGTCCGGCCCGACAACGAACCGGATCAGCCCGGACTTGGGAGCCGTTTCACCGGTGACGATGCACCGGCGTTCGGGCCCATCCCGTTCCTTGGCGCGACCTCCGCGACCCATAGACACCCAGAAGGCCCGCGATCAGGCCTCCTGCTCCTCTTCGGACAAAGCGTCTTCCTCGGCCGCCTGCTCCAGATCGGCCGGATCGACCCAACCCAACATGACGCGCGCGGTCATAATCATGTTCTGCGCTTCTTCCAGGCTGACATCGAAGGGTTCCAGCACACCGTCGTCCTTGGTGCGTTCACCGTCGACCGTTGTCCAGCCCCCGGCCAGTTCCCAGTCGGCACAGGTCGCGAAGTCTTCCAGCGACTTCACGCCGTCCTCGGCCAGCGCAAGGATCATCTGGGGGCTGAGCCCCTCGAATTCAACCAGGCTGTCCTCGACGCCCAGTTCGCGGGCGCGGGCCATGGCCTTGGCGTTCTGTTCCTCCAGGTACTCGCGCGCGCGGGCCTGAAGCTCGTTCGCGGTATCCTGATCGACACCGTCGATGACCAGAAGCTCGTCCAGTTCGACGTAAGCCACTTCCTCGAGGTTGGTGAACCCTTCGGACACCAGGAGCTGGGCAAAGAACTCGTCCAGGTCCAGCGTGTCCATGAACAGCTTTGTGCGTTCCTCGAACTCGGCTTGGCGGCGCTTGGATTCCTCTTCCTCGGTCATGATGTCGATGTCGAGCCCGGTCAGCTGGCTGGCCAGGCGGACGTTCTGACCGCGCCGCCCGATGGCCAGGCTCAACTGGTCCTCGGGGACGACGACCTCGATGCGCTCGGCATCCTCGTCAAAAACGACCTTCGAGACCTCGGCCGGTTGCAGCGCGTTGACCAGGAAAGTCGGCATGTCCTCGTTCCAAGGGATGATGTCGATCTTTTCGCCCTGAAGCTCGTTCACGACGGCCTGCACGCGGCTGCCGCGCATACCGACACAGGCACCGACCGGGTCTATGGACCCGTCATAGGAAATCACTGCGATCTTGGCGCGGCTGCCCGGGTCACGGGCCACCGACTTGATCTCGATTATGCCCTCGTAGATCTCGGGCACTTCCATCTTGAACAGCTCGGCCATGAATTCCGGCGCGGTGCGCGACAGGAAGATCTGCGGGCCGCGCTGTTCGCGGCGGACGTCCTTGATGTACACTCGGACCCGGTCATTCGGACGATAGCTTTCACGGCCGATCTTTTCATTGCGCCGCAAGACACCTTCGCCCTGGTTCAGGTCGACGATGACGTTGCCATATTCCTCGCGCTTGACTTGAACATTGAGGATTTGACCGACCCGATCCTTGAATTCCTCGTATTGCTTTTCGCGCTCGGCCTCGCGGACCTTTTGCAGGATAACCTGCTTGGCCGATTGCGCGGCGATGCGGCCCATCTCGACCGGCGGGACCTCCTCGACGTAGGTGTCGCCGATCTGGGGGCTTTCGAGATACTGCTTGGCCTGATCGACGGTCATCTCGGCCTGATAGTTCTCAAGTTCCTCATCCTCGACCACGGTGCGCACGCGGGTGAATTCGGCGCGGCCGGTCTTGCGGTCGATACTGACGCGAATGTCCATCTCGGCGCCGTAGCGGGACTTTGCCGCCCGGGCGAGCGACTCTTCCATGGCCTCGATCACCAGGGCCGGGTCGATCATCTTCTCGCGCGCCACCGCCTCGGCGGTTTGCAGCAACTCAAGCTGGTTGGCAGAGGTAATCGCCATCAGTCTTTCTCCTCATCAGGACCGTCCAGCACGGTCTCCACTTCGTCAAATTGTGTCTCGTCGATCTGGCCAGCATCCTTGCGGCCCTTGAGCACGTCGCGGATCAGGTCTTCGGTCAGCACCAGCTTGGCATCACTCAGCCAGTCGAATTGCAGACCGATAGTCAGCGGATCACCGTGTTCCTCGATCTCGATCAGAACCTCGCCGCCCTCGGTGCCTTGAAGCGTGCCCTTGAATCGGCGGCGCCCATCTATCAGCTGCTCGGTCTCGATCTTCGCGACATACCCGGACCAACGGTCGAAATCCTTGAGCCGGGTGAGCGGGCGGTCGATGCCCGGACTGGAAACCTCGAGCGTGTAAGTTTCCAGGATCGGGTCCTCGACATCCAGGACCGCGCTGATGGCGGTGCTGATCCGCGCGCAGTCATCAACCTCGATGCTGCCATCGGGTCTCTGTGCCATGACCTGCAATGTGTTTTCCTTGCCGGTCATCAGGCGCACGCGCACCACCTCGAAGCCCATGTCTTCGACGGTGGGGGTAATGATCTCGTTGAGACGGCGATCCATCGCCGAGCGGGCAATCAGGTCAGACATGGTATCCAGGCACGGCCTTGCAGGCACAAAAAAACGGGCGCGCGGCCCGTTCGATCTTTACGGTGGAACCTCGGGGGTGGAAGCCGAAGCGCCGCTTTCGCGAGCGATATAGGGACAAAGCCTGGCCGACGCAAGGGTCGTGTTACAGGCCCAGCATCCGGTGCAGCGCGGCCAGGTCCCCGGGGGGCAGCAGGCGGCCGCCCGTCAGACCGTGCAGACTGGCCCGGCGGGTGGTCTCGGCCTGTTCCAATTGGCGCGCAAGGTCGGCATGGGTTGCCCTTGCCGCAGCCAGCGCCGCGTCATAGCCGCCGCCAGGATATGCGCTTCGCCGCTCCGGGTCTGACATTGAGTCCAACCGCGCCAGGCTCCGTCCGGCCCGCGCATGCAAACGGGTCAGCCGATCCATGCGTTCGACGGCCGCGCGATAGGCCCGCAAACGAGACGGTGTGCTCTCGCCGGCAACACGGGCGATCGCGCGCGAGGTGACGTGGGCCTGTTCTGGCCCGCCAGAAACGGTCAGCCGGGGGGCGCTGTTCTCGTCGCCGCCACCGCCGCCGATTCCAGCAGTCAGCGAGACCGGCAGACAAAGGAGCAGAAAAACCAGAACGGCCCGCTTGGCAGAGCGGGCCTGGCGCGTGGTCGCATTTGACAGAATCATGATTACCCGAGCCTCGAAACATCCCCACGGACCAGCTAACCACAGAGTTGGGCCCCCAGCGGACCCAATCTGGGCCATTCGATGACAATCCACAGGGCCCGGTCAAATCGGGCGAATCACGAAGGCGGCCGCGATCAGCGGCGCGCCGCGATCCGATCCATGGCGCGCACCAGTTCGGCACTGATGCCCGGTTCGGACAGCGCATGCCCGGCCTTGGGCACCATGACCAACCGCCCCGCGGGCCAGGCCTGCGACAGGCGATGCGCCGCAGCGGGCGGGCAGATCATGTCGAACCGCCCCTGGACGATCACGCCGGGGATATGGGCGATCCGGTTCATACGGGCCAGGATCGCGGTATCGGCCTCGAGGAAGGCACCGTTGTGGAAATAGTGGCATTCCAGCCGCGCAAAGGCCCTGGCGTAATCGCCCGCGCCGTCCATTCCGGCCCCGTTGCTGTCGATCGAGGCCAGCGCGTTTTCCCAGCCGGCCCAGGCGCGGGCGTAACGCGCCTGAAGTGCGTGGTCGTCGGCGAACAAGCGCCGGTGATAGGCGGCGATCATACCGTCGCGCTCGTCCTGGGGCACAAGCGCGGTGAATCGGTCCCAAAGCTCGGGCCAGAAGCGGCCCGCACCGCCCTCGTAGAACCAGTCAAGTTCGGGCTGCGTGGCCAGGAACACCCCGCGCAGCACCAGTTCGCGCACCCGGTCGGGATGTTGTTGGGCATAGACCAACGCCAGCGTCGCCCCCCAGCTGCCCCCGAAAGCGATCCAGCTATCGATTCCAAGCGTCTGCCGGATATGCTCGATGTCGCGCACCAGGTGCCAGGTCGTGTTCGCCTCGACGCTTGCATGGGGTCGCGAGCGGCCGCAACCGCGCTGATCGAACAGGACCACCCGATAGACCGCTGGATCGAAATAGCGCCGCATCGCAGGGCTGCACCCACCTCCCGGTCCGCCGTGCAGAACAACCACCGGCAGCCCCTCGGGATTGCCGCACTGTTCGACATATAGGCTGTGGCCATCACCCACGTCGATCATTCGCTGGTCGAACGGCTCGACCTGCGGATAGAGGTGGGCGACCGCGCGCCTTTGTCCCGGGACCTTGTCCATGTACATCCTATATGAAAATGCGGGGTCGTTGTCGCGACCGGATATGAGATGCCATTTTGGAGAGAGCGATGCAAACCGGACCCAGCACCATCGACGAGGGCGAAGTCGCCAAGTTCGAGGCCATGGCCGCCGAATGGTGGGATACAGAGGGAAAGTTCAAGCCCCTGCACATGCTCAATCCCACGCGGCTGGACTATATCACCCGCCAGATCGCCGCCGAGTTCGGCCGCGACCTGTCGGGTGAAAGTCCTTTCGAAGGGCTGCGCCTGCTGGATATCGGATGTGGCGGCGGGCTGTTGTGCGAACCCATGGCGCGACTGGGGGCGACCGTCGTGGGGGCGGATGCGGCGGCCGGCAACATCCCCGTGGCACAGGTCCATGCGGAACAATCGGGGCTGGTCATCGACTATCGCCACACGACAGCCGAGGCACTGGCCGCGCAGGGCGAGACCTTCGACGTGGTCCTGAACATGGAAGTCGTCGAACACGTGTCCGACCCGCGGGCCTATCTGACTGCCTGCCATGACCTGCTGAACCCGAACGGCCTGCACATCTGTTCGACCATCAACCGCAATCCGAAAAGTTTCGCGATGGCCATCGTGGGCGCGGAATACGTCATGCGCTGGCTGCCCAAGGGCACACATGAATGGAAGAAGTTCATCACGCCCGACGAACTGTTCACGATGCTGCGACAGGCCGGGCTGGACCCGGTCGATCGCAAGGGTTTCAGCTTCAACCCGGTGCTCTGGTCATGGTCGATCTCGGAACGAGACCTGTCGGTGAACTACGTCACCGCCGCGCTTCGCCGGCCCTGAGGCCGCGTCATTCGTCCGCCGAGAGGTTGACGCGAAGGGCGCGCAGAACGGGAAGGATGGCGCGGACCTGCTCCGGTCCTATCTGATCCACCGCCTCGGCGATGATGGGAGCAATCGCGGCCAGCGCGGCATCCCGCGCCTTGCGGCCGGCCGGGCTGATCGTGACCATTTTGCGCCGCGCATCGTCCCAGTCGGGCCGGATATGGACATAGCCCGAGACCTCGAGCTTGCGCAGCGTGTTCGTCATGGCCCCCCGGGTCAGGTGAAAGGTGCGCGCCAGTTGCGCCGGAGATTTCTCGGTCTGGCTGCGCGCAAGGTGGTTGAGCACCGAGAAATGGCTGAGCTCCATTCCCCGCGGCAGGGCCTTGGCCACGTTGTTTCGCGCCAGCTGATCCACGGTGAGGATCTCGCTGAACAAGGCAACGGCAAGGCTGTCTGTCTGGGTGCTCATGGTCTCCGGAACGTCCTGTCGCTGTGGATCGCGGGCAGGCGCCGACGGGTATCCGCCACTTGTTCCAGTTCAATATCAATGGTGTAGATGCCCGTTTCAGTGCCCGCGTCCAGGAGAACCTCGCCCCAGGGCGATATGACCATGCTATGGCCATGGGTGCGGCGCTGGCGCCCGGCACGGGCCGCGTGCGTACCGCTCTGGGCGGCGGCGATGACATAGCATCCCGTCTCGATGGCGCGGGCCCGCAGAAGCGGCTTCCAATGCGCAGGCCCCGTGCCCGGGGAAAAGGCCGAGGGCACCAGCAGCACCTGTGCCCCGGCCTGCGCCAGACGGCGGTAGAGGTGTGCGAAACGCAAGTCGTAGCAAATGGTCAGGCCAAAGCATCCCAGCGGCGTTGGCGCCAGAACCGCCCGGTCCCCTGGCGCGTAGCCGTCGGATTCGCGGTAGGTCTCGGCTTCGGACACCTGCACGTCGAACATGTGGATCTTGTCGTAGCGCGCTGTGATCTCGCCCGAGGGCGAGACCAGGACGGACCGGTTGACAAAACGACCCCCGTCGCCGCCTGTCAGCGCGAGCGATCCGATCGACAGCCAGATCCCGAGATCCCGCGCCCTGTCGCGCAGCGCGGCCAGGACCGGATCCTGATCCTCGGCACGCAGCACGCTTTGCTGGTGCTCGCGATCCAGGCTTACGCAGTTCGTGACCTCGGGTGTCAGAACGATGTCCGCCCCCTGCTTCGCCGCCCTGTCCATCAGCTCAGAAACGACGCGCAGGTTTTCAGCGGGATCGTCGCTGGAACAAAGCTGAAGGAGCGCGGCTTTCACGCCGCCAACAAACTGTCGAGCCTGCCCGCGCGTTCCAGCGCGTAAAGCTCGTCACAGCCGCCGACATGATCTTCGCCCACGAAGATCTGCGGCACCGTGCGACCACCATCTGCGCGCTGGACCATTTCGGCCCGACGCTCGGGCTCGCGAGAGATATCGACCTCGGAAAAGGTCACTCCCTTGGAATTCAGCAGCCGCTTGGCAGCGTGGCAGAAGCCGCAGAACGGCGAAGTGTAGATTTCGACTGGTTTCATGACAGGCCCTCGATCGGTTCCGCGTCAATCTAAGCATCTTTGGTCACGCGGGCCAGAGCCAGCACGCAGACCTCGGTTGCACCGGCCGCAAGGCAAGCCTCGGTCGCGGCCGCGAAGGTAGCGCCGCTGGTCATGACATCGTCGAGCAGGATCACCTGCCGCCCCTGCAATTGCGCCCCCCGGCTGGCATGCGGCACGATGGCCTCATCCAGGCTGCGAAACCGGGCGTCACGGTCGTGACCGTCCAGCGGCGCGGTGAACCTGCGGCGCACCAGCACGTCGGGCATGTAATCGGCCGACGCTAGCTCGGACAGGCGCTGTGCCAGCACGGCGGCCTGGTTGTACTTCCGGCGCGCCAGCCTGCGCCAATGCAGCGGCACCGGCACCAGCACCGGCCGTTCGGACCAGATTGGACGGCCTGCCCGCAGCAGCCATGGCGCCGCGACCCGGGCCAGTTCGAGCCTGTCGCCATGCTTCAACCCCAGCACCATCCGCCGCCCCATGTCGCGATAGGCAAAGGCCGCGCGCCCCCTCATCCAGGGCCGTGCCACGCGCAGGCAATCGTCGCAGAGCGCATCACTCTCACCGGGGGTGCCGGGCTGGCCCGGCAGCGGGCAACCGCAGGCATCGCAGGTCAACCCCTCGATGAACGGTGTGTCGCGCCAACAAGCCCCGCAGAGAGAGAACTCGGCCGCCGTGCGGGCGTCGCACATGGCGCACTGCGGCGGATAGACCGCATCCACCAGGCTTTGAATTGCCGCTCCAATCATCTAAATCGCCCTTTATGTCACAACCGCCCTGCCTGACCGACCAAGAGACCCTGGACCGGATGCGCCGCCGCGCCGCCCGCATCGGCCCGGTGCAATTCCTGCAAGAGGCCGCCGCTGACGAGGTTCAAGAAAGGCTCGCCTTGGTTAACAGGAGGTTTACGGCCCCTGCCGTCATCACCCCATGGCCCGAAACGTGGCAGGATCGCCTGCCCGGGGCCCGGATCGTTGCCGACACCGACGTTCTGGACCTTGCCGAGGGCGACCATGACCTTGTCGTTCATGCCCTCTGCCTGCACTGGGCGGACGATCCGGTGGGCCAGCTTGTCCAGTGCCGCCGCGCGCTGGCGCCGGACGGCCTGCTGCTGGTGACGCTGTTCGGCGGGCAGACCCTGCACGAGTTGCGCACGGCGCTGGCAGAGGCCGAATCACAGATCACCGGCGGCCTGTCCCCGCGGGTGCTGCCCATGGGTGAGGTTCGTGATCTAGGCAGTCTTCTGCAAAGGGCGGGCCTGGCCCTGCCCGTGGCCGACACCCTGCCCCTGCGATGCAGCTATCGCGACGTACTGCACTTGGTGCGCGATTTGCGCGGCATGGGCGAAACGAACGCGATGCAAGCCCGCAACCGGGCGCCCCTGCGACGCGACATCGTGCCGCGGCTTCAAGACATCTATCAAGAGGCCTTCGCCGACCCCGACGGGCGTCTGCCCGCCACCTTCGAGATCGTCACACTCACGGGCTGGGCGCCCAGCGCCGACCAGCAGAAACCCCTGCGGCCCGGGTCGGCCTCGCACAGGCTGGCCGATGCGCTCGGCGCACAGGAAGTGCCGCTCAAGGACGCAGGTGATTGACCCTCGGCCCCGACGCGCTATCCCAACAACAAACAATTCCAGGACACCGACACCCATGACCCAGACCGAGGCCACACGCCCCGCCCATGCACCGGCGGACCACCCCAAGATCAAACCCGCCAAGGTGGGGGTTCTCCTGGCCAATCTGGGTACGCCGGATCACTACAGCTACTGGCCCATGCGCCGGTACCTGGGCGAATTCCTGTCGGACAAGCGCGTGGTGGATTACTCGGCATGGCTCTGGCAGCCCTTGCTGCAATTGATAATCCTGAGCAAACGCCCCTTTTCCAGTGGCGCGGCATACAAGTCGATCTGGAACGAAGAAGCCGGGGAAAGCCCGCTGCTGACCATCACCAAGGACCAGACGACCGCCATGGCGGCCCGCATGAAGACGCGCTTCGGCGATGATGTAATGGTCGATTTCTGCATGCGCTACGGCAATCCCTCGACCAGGTCCAAGGTCCGCGAGATGGTCGAGGCAGGCTGCACCCGGATTCTTTTCTTCCCGCTCTACCCGCATTACGCGGGCGCCACCTCGGCAACGGCGAACGACCAGTTCTTCCGCGCCCTGATGGACGAGAAATGGCAGCCCATCGCCCGCGTCGTGCCGCCGTATTTCGACGAACCCGCCTATATAGAGGCACTGGCACAGTCGGTCGAACGGGCCTACGCGGACAAGGAAGACAGGCCCGAGATCCTGGTGTGTTCCTATCACGGAATGCCGCAGCGTTACCTGACTGAAGGCGACCCCTATCATTGCCAGTGCCAGAAGACGACGCGCCTGCTCAAGGAGCGGCTGGGCTGGGAGGACACGCAGATCACGACCACCTTCCAGTCGGTCTTCGGCCCCGAGGAATGGCTACGGCCCTATACGGTCGAAGAGGTCGCGCGGCTGGCCAGCGAAGATGGCAAGAAGAAGATCGCCGTGATCGCGCCCGCCTTTTCCGCCGACTGCATCGAGACGCTGGAAGAGATCAACGAAGAGATCAAGGAAAGCTTCGAGGAGGCTGGCGGCGAGGATTTTACCTACATCCCCTGCCTGAATGCCGACGACACCCATATGGATGCGTTGGCCGGCGTGGTCGAACGCGAACTGCGCGGCTGGTTGGACCTCGCCTGAACATCTTGCCCCGGCGACGCATGTTCGAAACCGGGCCTTGAATCAAGAAACGCCGCTGGAATTCCAGCGGCGTTTCCCGTTGTTCATCGTCTGCCGGCCGCGTCTTAGTTGGAGGAGGCTGCAGCCGCGATCAGGGCGATCAGGATGATCGGGATGATCAGGTTGGAGGAGGAGCCACCGGTGGTCTCTTCGACGACAACGACGGGTTCCATCTCCATCACGGGCTCATCCATGCCGCCGGCAAAGGCGGTCGAAGCGGCGCCGGCGAAAACAGCGGCGAGTGCGATCTTTTTCATGTTCATTCTCCAGTTCTTGCCCAAGGCAAAGGTGTTGAGGAATCGCCCAGGGCACCCAAGACTTACCTCATGATTATGGATAAACCAGCATTTCTCCCAGAAAGCAAAGCGACTCGGCAGGTTTCTGCACGCGCGGCGCGTCATGTCGTCAAATCAGCAACACTTGTGTTCCGACCTCGGTATATCCGAACAACTCCTGGATGTGCTCATTGTAGAGTCCGATGCATCCGTTCGACGACTGACGCCCGATCTTGCGCGTGTCATGGGTTCCGTGGATTCGGTAATAAGTCCAGGACAGATGAAGCGCATGGGTCCCCATAGGGTTGTCAGGACCCGGCCCGATATAGTCGGGCCAGTCGGGGTTGCGTTCCTTCATGGCGGGTGTCGGGCGCCAGCTGGGCCCCTCGACCTTGCGCACGATCTCGGTGCGACCGCGCCGTGTCAGGTCCTCGGTCAGAGGCACGCTGGTCGGATAGAGCTTGTAAAGGCTCTCGTCCTCGGACCAGAAATGCAAAGCGCGGCTTTGTGTATCAACGAGGACCGCCCCATTGCGCAGGTTGCTGAAGTAGGGCCGCCAGTCGAGCTGGCGAAAGCTGGAAACATTGCGCCGGATGGACTGCGAAATATCACCCTCCATCTCGGTCGTATTGGCGGTCTGAGCAAGCGCCCCGGTCCCGGCCAAGGCCGCAGAGCCCGCAAGGAAACCGCGGCGGCTGTATTTGCCAAATCCGTAACCTGACATGCTGTCTCTCCAACCTTGTGACTTCGGCCATGTAGATATGGCGCATTTGCCGCGCTCGCAAATCAAACAACTGTCAGAGCGGCGTCTTCACGCCGATGTGGGTTTGAATCGCAACGAGCCTCGGGCTATGGCGGTGCGAAATCGGACAAGGAGCCCCCGATGCACCGCCTTTTCGCCCTTCTGTTTCTGCTTCTGGCCGGTTTGGCCGCCTGTGCCCCCGTCGATCCTGACCGGATCGGTCCCGACGGGCTGCCGCTACCGCAGGTTTACCGGATCGAGGAAGGCGACAGGGGCGCGATCCAGTTTCGCATGCTCGACAGTCTGAACACGCTACGCGAGGCCGCCGGGGCGCCGCCCCTGTCGCTGAACGCGCGGCTCAATGCGGCTGCTGCGACCCATTCACGTGACATGGCGGTGCAGAACCGGCCCTGGCACTTCGGATCTGACGGGTCCTCTCCGCTGGATCGGCTGCGCCGGGTCGGATACACCGGCCAGCTGCGCGGCGAGACGATTTCCGAGACTTTCGAGACCGAGCTCCAGACGCTCGCGGCCTGGATGGACAAGCCCGACACCCGCGCGGTGTTGCTGGATGGCGAGGCCAACGAGATGGGCTTTGCCTGGTTCCAGGAAAAGAACGGCAAAATCTGGTGGACCCTGGTTCTGGGTGACGGCACCCGCACCGGCCCCGTGGCCGAGGAAAACCCGGTGCCCGACCTTCAGGGGTAGATCATGATCGGCGTGCCCACCTCGACCATGGCGTAGATGTCCTCGATCTCGCGGTTGGTCACGGCGATGCAGCCGGCGGTCCAGTCCTCATCGCCGCGGTTCAGGCCGGGCGTGCCGTGGATGAAGATGTCACCTCCCGGAGACTGGCCCAGCGCCAGCGCCTTGGCGCGGTCCGCCGCGTTCGGATAGGAAATGCCGACCGACAAGTGAAAGCTGCTGTTCGGGTTCTTGCGGTCGATCAGGTAGGCACCCTCGGGCGTGCGACCGTCACCCTCGACCTGCTTGTGTCCTTCGGGGGCGAAGCCCAGCTCGAAATCGAAAGCGCGCAAGACCTGCGCCTCGTGCAGGAGGTAAAGCCTGCGCCGCGTCTTGTAGACGACCAGGCGTGTGACGGGCGGCCCGTCGTAGCTGCGGAACTTCGACGAACAGGCCGACAGGGCCGCCATGCTGGCCCCGGCAAGGAAGACGCGTCTGTTTATCATGACTGCCCGATGCTGCGTTTCTTGTTTGCGGCAACATACCAAGTCCCCGTTGCGCCGCCCAGCGATTTCGGGTGGCTCTGCTCACGTCCGCGTGAGCAGAGCCACCATCTCGACATGCGTCGACCAGCGGAACTGGTCCACCACATCCACCCACGCCGGTTCGAAACCGGCCTGACCCAGCCGCGCGACATCGCGCGCGAAAGTGATCGGGTTACAGGACACCATGACAACGCGTGACAGCCCGGATTCGGCCAATGCCTCGGTTTGGGCCTCGGCCCCGGCACGGGGCGGGTCGATGACCGCGGCATCGAACTTGTCCAGCTCGGCGGCATCGAGCGGCCGGCGGAACAGGTCGCGCCGCTCGTGCGTGACCTGATGCAGCCCGGGCGCTTTGCGCCAGCCCTGATCGAGCGCCTGCACCAGCGTCTCGGACCCTTCCACCGCGTGGACGTTCACCATTGATGCAAGCGGCAGCGTGAATGTCCCACAGCCGGCGAAAAGGTCGACCACGCGTTTCGTGCCCCGCACCCCCTCTTGCACCGCACCCAACAGCGCCGTCTCGCCTTCGGGGGTTGCCTGGAGAAAGGCGCCGGGCGGCGGCACGACGCGCGCCTGTCCCATGGCCAGTTCGGGTGGCTCGAAGGTGGCCAGGACCTCATCTTTCCAGGTAATCCGGGCAAACCCGTGGGCGCGTGCGGTCTCGGTCACCTTCAGGCGCAACGCCCCATCGAGCGGGCGGTCGGTCTCGACCCCCACATCCAGACCGGCCAGGGTCTCGGTCACGACAAGCGTGATCTCGGATTTGCGCGATGCGGCCAGGTGCGTCAGCGCGGCCAGCCCCTCGCGCGCATCCGTGATCGCGGGGCGGACAAGCTGGCAGTCGGGTGTATCCGTCAGGACATGCGTCCCGCGCGCGTGAAAGCCGATCATCGCCCCCCGTTTCGTGCGTCGCGCCTTGAAGGCCGCTCGGCGCCGCGATTGGGCCGGTGACGTGTGCAGCGCGCGAAAGGGAAAGGGCAGGCCCCGCGCCTGCAGGGCCTTCTCGACGATCCCGACCTTCCAACGGGCCACGAAATCCTGTGACGCGTGCTGCACCTGGCAGCCGCCACAGGTGCGGAAATGACGGCAGGGCGGTGTGACCCGGTCGGGCGAGGGCGAAAGCACGCGCGGGCCAGCCTCGGTCACCTCGACCTCCTCTCCCGGCAAGACCCGGTCAACCAGAGTACCGTCGGCCAATTGGCCGGTGCCATGCAGGGTCAGGGAGGTCACTGTCACCATGGGCCGCTCCATCAGGGTTGGCCCAACCCGTTACAGGAACACCAGCACCGAGAAAACCGCCAGCCCCACAGCCATGACCCGCATGAAGACCATCCGAGCCCGGTCGTCCTGCATCAGGGTTGACAGGAGACTGCCCGCGAAGGCCCAGAACAGGCACACGAAGAGGTTCACGCCGGAGAATGTCAGTGCCAGCGCCGTCGCCTTGGCCCATGGGCCAAGCATGTGGACATGGGCAGTTGCGGCGACGGCCACGGCCCAGACCTTGGGGTTGACCCATTGGAAAAACACCGCCTCGACAAGGCGCATGGGCCTTTCGTGCGCGCTCCGGCGCAAAGGCCCCACGCGCCACAGCCCCCAGGCGATCCACAGGATCCAGCCCGCCGCGACAAGCGACAGCACGATCCGCAGCGCCGGCACCGCTTGCACCAGCCAGCCAAGACCAAGGCCCGTCGCAAAGGCGGTGATTCCCACGCCCAGCACGACACCGAAAAGGTGCGGCAGGGTCGCGCGAAAGCCGAAGCGCGCGCCCGAGGCGGTCAGCAGGATCACGTTCGGTCCCGGCGAGAAAAGCCCGAAGAAAACAAAGCCGATCAGCGCGGCCATCAAAGCGACTTGATCAGGTCAGCCCGCGTGCGCGTGAACCCCGAGGCGATCCAGTCCGTTTCCAAACGGCGCAGGGCCCTGCCCAGGGCGGGCCCTTCCAGGCGCGGTTGCAGATCGGCGGCCCGGACCGGAAAGACCTGTTCCGACGCGACGTTGAGCCGGGTCAAGGTCTGTTTCTCGATGGGCTGGCCCAGGGCAGCATGGCGCAGCAGCAGCGCCGCGGTGCCCTCTTGCACGCCCAGACGATAGCCAAGCTCCTCCACCGCCGGCCCGTCAAGAGCGGCCGCGCGCAACACTTCGCGCCGCCGGGCATCGACCTTGCGTAGGCGCAGCGCCGCAGTCACGTCTTCACCGCCGAGGCTGGCCAGCCTCGGGATCGGGTCAGGCTCAATCCCGGCCTCTTGTTCGAGGTGGACCAGCACGGGCAATACCGCAGGCTCGGCCCCGGCGATCACCCGCATCAGCACCCCGGCCTTCGCCATGGCAGCAACCGCGGGGGCGGGGTCGGGCGCGGCCAGCAGGCGCAGCATCTCGTGGCCGATGCGTTCCTTCGACAGGCCCTCGATTCCCTCGGCGTGTTCGGCGCAGGCGGCCAGCCCCTCGGCATCCAGTCCTGCCTGTGCATCGCCGAACCAGGCGTGAAAGCGGAAAAAACGCAGAATGCGCAGGTAATCCTCGCGGATGCGCTGAGCGGGGTCGTCGATGAACCTCACCCGGCGCGCCTGGAGGTCGGGCAGGCCACCCAGCGGGTCATGCACCACACCGCGCGCATCGGCATAAAGCGCGTTCATGGTAAAATCGCGCCGGGACGCGTCAGCCTCGATCGTGTCGGCAAAGCTCACCTTGGCCCGACGGCCGTCGGTGGCGACATCGCGCCGGAAGGTCGTGATCTCGAAGGGGCGGCCATCTGAAACGACGGTCACGGTGCCGTGGTCGATGCCCGTGGGTACAGCCTTCAGGCCGGCGTCCTCGGCCAGCATCATGACATCTTGCGGTCGGGCATCGGTGGACAGGTCCAGGTCCTGCACCGGAGCGTCGATCAGGGCGTTGCGCACGCAGCCGCCGACGAAATAGGCGGCGTGCCCGGCACTTTCGAGCATGGCGCAGACCCTTTGCGCCGCCGGATCGGCCAGCCAATCCGCCTGCAACCGGGTCATACCGACATCCTGTCGGCAAGACCGCGCAGGATACATGCGGTGGCACCCCAGATATAGTAAGGGCCGAAAGGCACGGTATAATAGTGTCGCCACTGCCGACGCCAGAGCCGCGCTTCGACCCGGAACCTGTCGGGGTCGGTCACATGCGCCAGCGGCACGCGAAAGATCTCGGCGACCTCGCCCGGTTCAGGGCGCAGGGGCGCCTCGCCATCCACCAACGCCAGGAACGGCGCGACAGTGTAGCCCGTCACGGTCTCGTGCGGGGGCAACGGGCCCAGGATTTCGACCCTGCTGCGCGGCAGGTCGATCTCTTCCTCGGTCTCGCGAAGGGCGGCGTCCTCGAGATTGGCATCCTCTGGGTCCTGGCGGCCACCGGGGAAAGCGATCTGGCCCGGATGATGCTTGAGCCGCGCCGAGCGCTTGGTCAGGATCACCTCGCCCTGGTCGGTGACGGCCACCAGTACGGCCGCGGGCCGGAGCACGCGACCCTGCGGCAGAACAACGCCCGGATTCAGGTCGAAATCAGACGAGGCGGCGCCGGGTCCCCGGGCCGCACGGATCAGGCGCTTCTTAAGCTCAATCGTCACTGTCCGACCCAAGGCCAACGGTCGCAGGGTCGAGCCTGTAATGCGCACCGCAGAACTGGCAATCGGCCGTGACCAAGCCCTCGTCCGTGGTCATGGTGGCGATGTCCTTGGCAGAATAGATCGACAGGCTGCTGCGCACGCGGTCCTCGGAACAGGAACAGCCGAATTGCACTGGCTGCGGGTCGAAGATGCGCGGGGCCTCCTCGTGGAAGAGGCGCAGCAAGAGCTCGGTCGGCTGAACGTGGGGACCGATCAATTCCATTGATTCAACCGAATCGAGCAGGATGTTGGCGCGCGACCAGTTCTCTTCCTCGTCCCCCTCAAGGATATCCTCGGGGGCCAGCAGCCCGGTGTCGCCCGACCCGCCCTGGGTCGCGACGGGGCTGGCCTTGGGCATCTTCTGAAGCATGATGCCGCCCGCGCGCCACGTCTCGCCCTCTCCGGCCATTGTCGAGCGGCCGAAATCCAGCGCGAACCGGGTCGGCAATTGTTCGGACTGGGCGAAATAGGTTTCGGCGCAGGTCCGCAGCGAGCCTCCGGAAATCGGCGTGATTCCCTGGTAGGGGACATTTCCCTGGCCCTGGTCGATCAGGATCGCGAAGTAGCCCTTGCCGATCTGGCCAAAAGGCGCGGCCGCCGCGTCAAGGCGGTCGGTGTCGAAGCTCGCGTAGGCCCTGATGTGGGCAGGCTCCCCTTCGGCCTTCGGTGCATAGTAGTCCGTTGCGATCAACCGGGCAGGGCCGTCGCCGCGCACCTGGAGGCTGAGTTTCCAGCGAAGTTTGATCGTCTGACCGATCAACGCTGTCAGAAGCGCCATCTCGGCCACCAGCGATTCGATCATCGGCGGATAGTCGTGTTGATCAAGGACTCGATCAAGCACACCATCGAGTCGGGCCACCCGTCCGCGCACGTCCGACCGGTCGAGCTGGAATGGCAGAACGGTATCGTCCCAGGCGATCTTGGAGCCGAGTGTCATGGGGTTTCCTAACCTGTCGGGGATTGGCATACCGCGTCCATATAGGAGCGACAAGGCGAGGACCAAGGCCGTGATCAGACGCTACGGCGAAGCCAAACGGCCGGGCCAACGCTACAAGCCGCGCCCGGGAGCCTACGCGATCCTGCAACGCGGGCCGGATGTCCTGCTGACATGGCAGGCCGGACTTCACCATGAATTCCAGCTGCCCGGCGGCGGCATCGACCCGGGCGAAAGCCCCCTGCAGGCGCTGCACCGCGAGGTCTACGAGGAAACCGGCTGGCGCATCGCGCGTCCGCGCCGGATCGGGGCGCACCGCCGTTTTGCCCTAATGCCGGAATACGATCTCTGGGCGGAAAAGATCGCTCATGTCTACATGGCCTTTCCGACCTACCCGCTGGGCCCTCCGCTCGAGCCCGAGCACAGCGCCGTCTGGGTGCCCCTGCCCGAAGCGCCTGCCCTTCTGGCCAACCCGGGCGACGCGGCCTTCGTGGCCAGCTTGCTATGATGTGAAAAACCCGATACCTCCGCGCCGACCAAGAACGGAGACCCCCATGTCCGCGCCCAAGAAAGTCGTCCTCGCCTATTCCGGCGGCCTCGATACCTCGATCATCCTCAAGTGGCTGCAGACCGAATACGACTGCGAGGTGGTGACCTTTACCGCTGACCTGGGCCAGGGCGAGGAGCTTGAGCCCGCCCGCGAGAAGGCGGTCATGCTTGGGATCAAGCCCGAGAATATCTACATCGAGGACATCCGAGAGGATTTCGTCCGCGACTATGTCTTTCCGATGTTCCGGGCCAATGCACTTTACGAAGGTCAATACCTGCTGGGCACCTCCATCGCGCGGCCGCTGATTTCCAAGCGCCTGGTCGAGATCGCCGCCGAGACAGGGGCCGATGCGGTGTCCCACGGGGCCACCGGCAAGGGCAACGACCAGGTGCGGTTCGAGTTGTCGGCCTATGCGCTCAACCCGGACATCACGGTGATCGCCCCTTGGCGCGAATGGGACCTGACCAGCCGCACGCGGCTGCTGGACTTCGCCGAGAAAAACCAGATCCCCATCGCCAAGGACAAGCGCGGCGAAGCCCCCTTCAGCGTTGATGCAAACCTTCTGCACACCTCGTCCGAGGGCAAGGTCCTCGAAGACCCCGCAGAGGCCGCGCCGGATTACGTCTACCAGCGCACGGTGCACCCCGAAGAGGCCCCCGCAACGCCCGAGATCATCGAGGTCGGCTTCGAGCGGGGCGACGCGGTCAGCCTCAACGGTGAGCCACTGTCGCCCGCCACGCTGCTGACCCAACTGAACGGTCTGGGCGGAAGGCATGGAATCGGGCGGCTGGACTTTGTCGAGAACCGCTTTGTCGGCATGAAATCACGCGGTATCTACGAGACGCCGGGCGGCACCATCCTGCTGGAGGCTCATCGCGGGATCGAGCAGATCACCCTGGACAGTGGCGCGGGCCACCTCAAGGACAGCTTGATGCCGCGCTACGCGGAACTGATCTACAACGGGTTCTGGTTCTCGCCCGAGCGCGAGATGCTGCAGGCGGCCATCGACCACAGCCAGCAGCATGTAACAGGCACCGTGCGGCTCAAGCTCTACAAGGGCAGCGTGAGCTGTATCGGGCGCTGGTCCGATCACAGCCTCTACTCCGAGGCGCATGTGACATTTGAAGAGGATCTGGGCGCCTACGATCAGACCGATGCCGCCGGGTTCATCCAGTTGAACGCGCTGCGGCTCAAGCTTCTGGCTGCCCGGAACACGCGGCTCAAGGGCTGACACGGCGCAGCCGATGGTGAGTGGCGCCATGGTCCGGCGCTACGGAGCCAGGAGACATGACCGCGTCCGGGCAGGGCGCCCACCATCCGAAGGGCTGTTCCCGGCAACGCCGCAGAGCAGCAGCATGTTGCTCATCGCCCCTGTCGGGCGAACCGTCCGCGGCACCGATACCACGAGACACCACTCAAACAGAAACAGCACCGCAGACCCAAAGGTCTACGATGGCTGAAAATCGCTACCAGCTTCGACCCAAGAGCCGAAAGGACCGACCCGGTTACTGGGTGTCCGAGGAACTCGACCCGCCGGAAAATGCACCGACCGCAAGGCCGAGCACACCCAGCGCGAGAGCCGGCGTCGCGAGGCCGCCGCCAAGTCCACCACCGTTCCCCGCGACCGCTGTCGCACAGGTTACCTCCAGCTCGCCATCGGCGTCCACAGTCGCACTGAGAATTTCAGCGCCG
>Ga0102940_1000031_pt1 | contig 86879 bp, 72 predicted proteins | sample SalPonR2_C_D1_MG_FD_78215 | JGI IMG/M metagenome (GOLD analysis project Ga0102940, IMG submission 78215) | Salt pond soil microbial communities from South San Francisco under conditions of wetland restoration - Salt Pond MetaG R2_C_D1_MG | ecosystem: Environmental > Aquatic > Marine > Intertidal... | reverse complement strand
GAGACACGGGAACTGCCGGTGAACCGCCGACACGAGCTGAAGTACGCGTTCTGAGGGCCGAAACGAGCGGGGCGAGCCGATGGGCCCGCCCCGCTGGGGAATGCACAATCTCGGAGGCACAGAGGATCACAAGAACCTAGTTGCTCGGAGTCACGACTCTCAGGCAGCATCACCCCACAGCAAGGCTCCCGACCGAGAACGACGCGGTCCGTCTTGCTCTCCCGATCTCCATCGGCGGCCCGCTCCCAGATGTCTCGGCGACGATTGCGTCGTCGTGACGGTGTCGGTGTGGCCGCGGGTCTCGACGCGCCGACCGGCACGGAAGGAAGGTCGGTGCATGTCCGAGAGCACGAAGCAAGTTCCTCGATCCTGTCTCGCGATCCTGATCGCCGTGATCCTCGGTGTCCCGACGGCAGCGGTCGCGGCGGATTCGCAGGGCCCCTACATCGGACTCGACGAGGAGGAGATCCTCGAAGTGGTGGAGCGCCTGCGTGGGTTCGCCCTGGACTACGAGGCCGACGACCAGACCGGAGTCGTCTATCTCGATCACAGCGCGCGCGTCGAGGTGACCGGCAGCGAGTACGGGATCTCGAAGAGCGGCGTCCTCCACGCCCTCCGCGAGTTCGACGAGGACGAAGCGACACGGACGGTCGCGGTGCAGCCGGGAGAGGAGGTCGTCCACGCCCGTGGGTGGATCGTCGAGGGCGATGACGCGGTCCGCTGGTTGCCGTCGAGGAACGTGCGCATCGACATCAGCAGTGAGGACGGACGGGGCGAGGTCGTCCTGGCCTTTCCCGGCCTCCACGAGGGGCAGACCTTCGGTTGGTCCGTCGTCGTCCGGGCCGAGGAGCCCATGGGCGCGCGCTTGTTCCCGATCGATGCGGACGTTCCCGTCGCCCACGGGACGTTCACGCTGCAGACCAACGGCAGGATCGGCTACACGGTCCAGGCCTTCAACGTCAGACGCGACGATTTCGCGATCCAGACGGGTGAGCCGCGCAATGGCAACGACTCCTGGATCCAGTGCGTGTATCGCGATCTGCGGGCCGATCGTGTCGATCTCCTCGGACTCCCCTGGCGTCAACGGCGAGCTCATCTGCTCCTGAACTTCAAGGGCCATTTCGACGACGACCTCGGCATGTGGATCACGATCAGGAGCTGGAACCGGATCGCGCTCCTGTTCGAGGAAGCGCTCGCGGAAGCGGTCGAGACCTCGGACGCGGTCGAAGATCAGGCCGCGCAACTGGTCGAGGGGTTGCAATCGGAGCGCGCACGCTGCGATGCGCTGTACCGCTTCGTCCGGGACGAGATCGCGACGCTGGATCTCGACGAGAGTCTCGACTTCCGGAGTTCCGAGGAGATCCTGGAGGCGAGGACCGGAGACGGGATCGACAAGGCCGCGCTCCTCGTCGCACTCATGCGGAGCGTCGGCGTCGACGCCCGGCTCGGCTTCGCGCGCAATCGCTACGCGAGTGGCCTCTTCCACGAGGATCCGGGGTTCTGGCAGTTCACCGACGGGGTGGTGGTCGTGGGCGATCCGCGGGTGTCGGCGACGTTCTACGTCCCGGGTGTGGAAGGTTGCCCGGCGCGGATGGTCCCCCCACACCTTCGCGGGGTGGACGTGGTGCTGTTCGGCGAGAACCTCGAGAAGCGCAGCGACGAGCTCTTCCGGAGGGCCTACGCCGAGGATGGTGGCGTGGAGCGGCGGCTGGTGCAGAACTGGCTGCGGAGGGTCCGCGCCGCGGATTGGACGCAGATCGTCGCGATCGGAGGAGATCCCCGTGCGGTCGTCGGGGTGCTGCGGGAGACCAGGGTGGTCGACGCCGAAACCGCGGCCGCGACCGTGTCGATCACGGCCGAGGGGATCACGACCCCGGGGGCGTGGGCGCGACGGGGGACGCCGCCCGAGGAACTCGCGCGGCGGTACAGCGAACAGAGGGGTCGGGACCCGGAGACCGTGCGCGAGGCTTCGGTGGAGATCTCGGCGGACGACGCGGTGGTGACCTGCCGCTGGATCGAGGATACGGCGTTGCCACCGCGGACCGGAAACGCGTGGATCCTAAACGCGGACGTGGTCTTCGGTACGCCCTTCCTCGATTTCTGGAAGGGCGGTGATCGGGGCGCCGTCTACATCCCGATGTCCTGGGAGCGGGTCCGGCGCACGGTCGTTCCGCTGCCTCCCGGGTGGCGTCTGGCCGAAGAGCCTCCATCTGCCGACATCATCAATCCGCTGTTCCACTACCGTGCGGAGACCAGCGTCGAGGACGGACGACTGGTCGTGGAGCGGAGCTTCCGTTTCCGGGCGGGCGAGCGGGGCGAGCGATCCCTGCCGGTCCTCGATCGCGATGCGGAGCAGGTCCTGGATCACGAGACCCGCGACCTGGTGCTGGTGCCGGAGGCCGCGGACGACACCGCCACGGCCTCCGGTGACCGATGACGGTCAGGGATGCAACGCGTATCCGACGTGAACCGATGCCGAGAGACCGATCAGGTTCTCGAAGGGACCGGCGTCGAGGTACTGGGCCTCGAGTCTCAGACCGACGTTGACCCCGGCATAGGGACGTTCCACACCGAGGATTCCGGTGAAGGCCAGACCGTCGTTCCGCCGGTTCTGTGCCGAGACGTCGGCGATGTCGCCGAGCCTCGTGAACCCGACGCCGAATCCGGCGAAGGCTCGGCGCGACGGATGGAAGGCGAGGCCCTCGACCGACACGGTGAACACGCGATCGAGGAGATCCGTGCGCGAGACCGTGGCCGATGCACCGACGGCGAAGGCGCGCAACGACCGGCGGGACACGCGGAGCGAGATCCCGACGGGATTCGTGGGGAAGCCTTCACCCGCGCCCGGGTACTCGAAGCTCTCGTTGGCGTCGAGGCGCCCGGCGAGGACGGCGACTTCGAGGGTCGTGTAGGCGGGCCCGTAGTCGGTCGGTCCGTCGAAGTCCGGATCGATCGCGGCGACGTCGCGCGGAACGTCGCCGGTTCCGATCCGCAGGGCGTCGTACCGGGCGCTGCGCTCTTCGCAACCGGGGTCGACGCGCAGTGTGAGGGCGTCCCAGGCCGGCCCGGAGTGGTCGGCGCGAGCGACCGCGCGTCCGTCGTAGTGCAGCACGACCTCGGCCTCGCCGCGCTCGATCACTACGCGGTGCCATCCTTCGCCGGCGACGGGCGCACGGCCCGGTTCGGCGGCGACGGACTCGCCGTCGAGTTCGAGGCCGAGGTTCGAGGTCGTGTCCGGACAGACACGACCGAAGCGAAGAACCTCGGCACCGGCCGCGCCCACGACGACCTGACTGGCCAGGGACGGACCGGTCGCAATCCAGACCTCGATCCATCCCTCCGACAGAGGGGTCGGGAGGTCGTAGCGCGCGACGGGAGCACTCTCCTCGGAGAGCTCCAGGGCCCCGAAGCCCTCGCGTTTCTCGCTCATAACGATCAGTCGGCGGGGGGAGGTCTCGCTCCCGGGGAAGGCCCAGTCCTCGCCGGTGAAGGCGGGCTCGAACCCTTCCGCGTGGAGGACCTCGCCGGAGGCCGTGGAGGAGACAGAGATGGTCAGTAGGAAGAGAACGGTCAGTGCGGCGCGGGGACCGATCGCAGGACGTACACGGCGCATACTGGGCTCCATCGGGTCGGGCTGGAAGTCCCGGCCGACGACGGCAGTCGACTTCGCAGCGAAACCATTGGGTGGGGAGCCCGACTCGAGAGGGTACCAGCTCCTGACCGATCGTTCCAGAATCCTTCGGCTGTTGCGCGTGGTCGGAGTGCTCGGCCTCCTCTGTTCCGGGCCCGTCGACGCGCCCGCGGCGGCACGTGACCCGCTGTTCGCCGCCGCGCATCCGCAGGCGCCGGTCCTCGTCCTGAGCGATCACGTCCGCGTGTTCGCCCACTACGACTCCGACCGGGCGGGAATCTCGGGAACGCACACCCGCGAGATCGTCTACTGGATTCGCGATCGGCGCGGTCGAGACCAGGTCAACCGGCAGTTCCGATGGACCTCGCCCCGCTGGACGGCCGAGAAGTTCGAGATCGAGATCGAGTCGACGGACGGATCGACAAGTCGCACCGACGACGACGACCTCGACTGGATCCCCGTGTCCGACGCTGACGGAAGCGTGTACAGGCTCGACAGCGAGGCGGCCTACACGGTGGTGCAGGGTTTGCGGACGGGGGATCTCCTGCGCGTCCGCTCCCGACATCGGATCCGTGGCCTGCACGGTCTGCATCAAGTCGAGTGGGATGGTGCCGCGAATCTCCCCGTGGCGCGACGCCGTCTGGACCTCGCGTATCCCGATGATCACACGCTCACGGTCGGCATTCGTGCCCCGGAGGTGGTCGCCGGACATCTGAGCACGACCGACTCCGGGGACGACGGCACGCAGTCGCGCACCATCGTCGTCGACGCATCGGGACCGGACGGCGATCCGTTGGCGGCGCACGGTGGCGAACTCGTCATCACGCCGCACTTCGTGGCGGTGGGTGACGACCTGCCGAAGACCGTGTTCGCCGCGGGGCCGGACTGGGAGGCGGTCGCGCGCGGCTACGCGCGGCGCGTGGACAGCCATCTGGCGGCGGACGAGGCGCTCGCCCGGACCGCCCGCGCGATCGTCGACGGTGTCGACGACGAGCGAACCCGCGTGGAACTGCTCTACCGTCATGTCCAGGAGACGTGCCGCTACCTGGGACTGTTCGACGGCCTGGGCGGAATCCTGCCCCGTCCCGCGAGCGAGACGGCGCGAAAGGGCTTCGGCGACTGCAAGGGACTGAGTGCACTCCTGATCGCCATGTGCCGGGCCGTGGGGATCGACGCGCATCCCGTCCTGGTGCGAACACGGCGATCGGGTCCGCTCGACCCCAGTGTTCCCAATCTCGTGCAGTTCGATCACTTCATCGCCTGGGCCGATGTCGCGGGCGGTCTCTGGCTCGATCCCACCTACGACTTCTGTCCGGCCGGGCTCGTGCCCACTGCCAACGCCGCGTCGCCGGTCCTGCTGTTGCACCCGGATCGACCGGGCCTGGTCGAGATCGGAACGGACCGCGCGCGGGCCGGCAGCCTGGACTACGTGATCGAAGCCGAAATCGACGCACACGGGTCCATGGACGCCGTGGTCACGGAGACGGCGACGGACACGGCCGGACTGTACCGGCGCATCAACCTCGCGGACACCGAGGTCGATGCCAGGGTCCTCGCCCGGGCCGTGATGAATCGTTCGCTGGCGCGGTCGGTGGTTGCGATGCGGCCGACGGAGGCGGGCTGGGGGCAACCGACGGTGACGGAACTCCACTTCGCGGCCGATCGTGCGGGCACGAAAGCCGGTGACATCCTCTACCTGCCACGTGCCCTCGTCCGTGTTCCCCGCGAGGTCACGGGCTTCTCCGACCGAAGCGCGCCCGGTGACCTGCGCTTCCTGGCCGACCGTTCGGAGCGGTGGGCCGTGGCGCTGCCGCTCGGCGCCTCGGTCGAGCCCGACAGCAGCCGGGTCGAGGCCCCGGGACTCACCTGGACGTACCGGGTGCGGCTCCGTCGGGCGATGATGCTCGTCGAGCGGGAATACCGGTGGGACCGGCGCGAACTCGCGACCGGCCAACTCGAAGACCTCGAGGCCGCGATCGATCGGATCGTCGAGGCAGAGCGAGGCTACCTGACGATCCAGATGCCGGCCGAGCGCTAGCTCCCCGCCGCCGCTTCCTTCGTCTTCTGCTTCATGTCCATCACCCGCATCCCTTCACGCACGGTGTCGAGGATCAGGCGGATCTCCTCGCGCGTGATGCGGAAGTGCGGCGTGAAGCGCAGCCCGTTGTGGCCACCGTGGATCATCGCCACGCCGTGGGTGCGGAGAAAGTGCTCGAAGCCACGATCGCCGACGACGGTGTAGCGGTCGGGGTCGAGTTCGGCGTTCACCATGAGGCCGGTGCCGGAAACCTTGAGGATCCCGCCGGGGAACTCGTCGGCCAGGGCCTCGAGACCGGCGCGCAGCTCTGCTCCGCGCTCCTGGATGTTGCGGCGCATGTCCGCGTCCACTGCGTCGAGGACGGCGCAGCCCACCTCGAGCGCCCGTGGGTTGGTGGTCATCGTGTTGCCGTACACGCCCGGCTCGTAGAGCGCTGCGGTCTCCTCGCGCAGGGCGAGGACCGACAGCGGGTACTGTCCCGCGTTCAGGGCCTTGGAGTAGGTCTCGGCGTCGGGTGCGTCGCAGTCCTCGAAACCCGGATAGTCGACCAGGCTCAGGCAGCCGGCGGCGCGCAGGGCGGCCTGGATCGAGTCGACGATCAACAACGACCCGTGCTCGCGTGTGAGTTCACGCGCGACGTCGTAGAACGCGCGTTCGAGCGGAAGACCGGGCTCACCCTCGCCCATGACCGGTTCGAGGTACACGGCCTCGATGAAGGCGTTCGACTCGTCCGCCTGGCGGAACAGCCCACGGAGCCCCTCGACGTCGTTCGGTTCGACCACGTGCAGGTCGCCGGGCTCCTGGAACGAGGCGAGGTGCTTCTCGTACACGGCGCGCGTCGCGTCCGAGACCCGCGCCGCGCGGTAGGTCCGCCCGTGGAATCCCTCGGCCAGCGAGACCTGCCACAGGACCTTGCCCTCGTGGCGTCCACCCGCGCCGGTCATCTTCAGTGCATGGATGTCACAGATCCGCGAGGCCACGCTCACCGACTCGGAACCGCTGTTCATGCAGATGAAGTGGGAGAAGGGGCAGTGCCCACGCTGGTGGCCGATCTCGGCCTTCAAGCGGTCGGCCAGACGCTTCTGGCTGAACTGCGGCGTCATGACGTTGGCCATGACCCAGGGATGCGCGAGGGCTTCGTCGATCTCCGGCGGAGCATGGCCCAGTCCGAGCATTCCGTAGCCGCCGGAGTCGTGCAGCACCGCGCCGTGGGTCGTCACGATCCACGGGCCGGCCGCGGCCAGGGGCACGTAGGGGTTGATCGCCTTCGGCGTGTAGAAGTTCACGAAGTCGTCCTGCAGACGCTCGGTGAGCGCTGTCTCGTCGAGGGCGAGGTCTTCGCCCCACTCCTCGCGCAGCGAGCGGTGGATCTCCACCGCGGCCGCGATCGCGCGGCGCAGGTCGGGATCGCGTTCGGCGAAGTCGGCGATCGCTCGGTCGGAGATGCCGCGCGTCGTGCGCGCTCCGGCGTAGTCGCGGATCTCGCGGAGGGAATCGGCGTTCATGGTGTCGGTCCTCGTCGATCGACGTCGCCGGCGGCGACGTACGGAAGCCGGGATGTCCAACCGGTCAACCTAGGCCACGACGCGGAGATCGGTCAAGGTGCGGGCCCTGGGTCCGATCATGGGTCGGATCCCGAAGCACTTCGATCCGGCGCTGCACCCTCTCGCTGGACGTCCTCCCCGAGGACGGCGGTCACCGGTCACGAGTCGGGAACGGGCACGGCCGACCCGTCCCGCGCCGCCGGCGCCGGGGCCGCCCCCCGCACTCTCCGCAGCCAGACGGTCATCACGACCCAGGCCGTGGCGCTGGCCAACAGCGACCACGTCACCCAGTCCGCCGCTTCGCGCAGCGACGTGGCACCGTCGCCGGAGAGGTGGATCCCGACCAGCAGTGCCGACGCGGCGAGAGCCTCGCCGAACCGGGCACCCATCCCGTCGACCACGACCTTCGTGTGCGATCGCAGTTTGCGTGGGAGCGCCAGGTAGGCTTGCTCCCAGTTGCTGCGGTGGATCGACGACTTCAGCCCACCCTCGGTGAGCCGCAGTCCCGTTCGCGCGAGCAGTGTTCCCCCGCCGAAGACCACCGCCGAAGCGCCCAGCAGGAGTCCCGACGGGAGCACCAGGAGACTCCCTTCGATCCCCACTCCGGACTGGAGCCTCGGCGTGACCCACAACTGCAGCAGCAGCCCGATCACGCCGACAGCGGTGTAGAACGTCGAGAAGAACTCGATTCGGGCACTGTCCACCGATCCGGAGGAGCCGGCCGCCAGGTAGAACTGGTACTCGACCAGCACGCCGACCAGTCCGCCGAGCATCGCGAGGACAAGCAGGAGCCGGGCGTAGCGGTGCCGGAACAGTGACGGTGAGGTCGAAGGGGTCTTGCCGCCGGTGTCGGCCTCGCGCGAGACCTCGGACAGGACGGACGGGAAGCGAGACTGCGTGTGGACGGTCACCGCCACCGACACGAGCAGGAGGACGGCCCCGTGGGCCACCAGGTCCGCGGGCTGGCACACGTTCGAGACGAGCCGAGCGTAGAGGCCGCCCAGGACCCCTCCGGCGATCGACGATGCGCCGATCCGGGCATAGCTGTGGGCGAGGACCCTGCGCGGGCAGGTGTCGAGCAGATCGGCTCCGAGCAACCACGATGCGGAGAACATCACGCCCCACACCAGGGGCACGAAGGCGAAGAACAGTGAGGGCAGGAGGCCACCACCCGGCGTGGCGAAGGGCGCGTAGGCGAGGAGGACGGCCGCGGTCCCCAGCGGGAGACAGATGCGCACCACGCGCGGCCCCAAGCGCCGCATGAGAGCCAGCACCGTCATCGCGACCGGACCCGAGAGCAGTGCGATCCCGACGTACGCCCACGGCATCTGTACCAGGCCGTCGTCGCGGACGTAGAGTGCGTCGCGCCCCGTCTTGACCACGATGAAGGCCGCAGTCATCAACGCCAGGGTGAGAGACACCCTCCGGGTACGAGCGCTGGCATCCGGATCCACGGAGACACCTCGGGACGGGTCCGACGTCGAATCGGTGGCCGGGCCGGACCCGCGATGGCGGACCCGATCAGTCCCCGGCCGAGGCCGGGGACGTTGCACGACGCGACTTCCAACGATTCCACACGAACGAACCCGATCCGTACAGCAGACCCACCACGATCGTCAACGGGACCAGGTACATACATGCACACATCGCCGTTTCGTTCCTCGCTCGGAGTGCTCAGGGGTCACCGAAGACGTACGCCGATCGCACACGCTCGTGACACCGTGGCTCAGTGTACCGTGGACCAGTGGGACTCCGAACCCTGCATCAGGTGGGTCAGCTTGCGGCACACGCGGTCGGAGTCGTCCTCGAAACGGCGGAAGCCCGGCACGATCCGATCCACGATCCAGGACCAGCGCAACGGCAGCTTGTCGATCCGCGGCCATCGGCCGTGACCGGCGAGTTCCGGCCTCCGCCGCACGAGGATGTGCCAGTAGAAGCTGGTGAAGAAGGTCAGGCGTTCTTGTGCGGTCCGGGCCTCGAAGTCGAGCGACGAACCCACCGAGAAGGCGCGGGCGAATCCGCAACTGAAACCCTCGAACATCGGTTGGACGACCTTCTCCTGCTCATGGCGGAGCAGGGCGCAATTGCCGGCCCAGACGAGCCGTCGGCCCTCGTCCGGGTTTCCGTCGGCCGTCGCGCGTCGTCCTCCTTCGATGGCTTCGAATCCCTCGATGATCGTCTCACCCCCGGTGGTGTCCGTCGCCGAGGACCGGAGCCGCTCCAGGCCGTCGGGCTGGGCGTCGTAGACCAGATGGGCCCAGAAGATGTCTTCGAAGATTCCGTTGTTGATCCGGCGGACCGTGTCGAAGTCGCGCAGCGGTCCGCGCAGCAGACGGCCCCGAGCCTCGAAGTCCAGGCGGCCGGAACGATCGGCCAGGAGCTGGAGGGGGCGCATGAGCAGACGCGCGTGGTTCGACGCGAAGGCAGCCATGCCGGCCCACTTCAGCAGCTCGGGATGGCGCAGGTAGGCAGCAGCGTACATCGAGGAGATCGCCCGGTTTCGGGCGATGATGCGGTTCTCGGGGGGGAGCACGTCGAGAACGGCGCGCTGCGCCTTCTCGGCCGAACTCGCCTCGCGCACACGGCGACGCAGGACGTCGTACACCGCCGTCGCGCGCCCGGTTTCACAGCCGATGGAGGTCATGGATCCCGATACGGTTCAGGAGGCGGTCTGTCGCCGCCCGGCGATCACGGTGGCGGCACCTGCCGAGAGCGCAGCCACCAGCGCCAGGACGAACATCGTGGCGAAGTCTCCTTCCATTCCGACCGGCCCCGCGACGTGGCTGGCCACGGCGCCGATCATGACCACGGTGGCGATCCCCGAGCCGACGCGGGTCGTCCGCGGGACGAACATGAGGACGATGGCCAGGATCTCCACGATTGCGATCGCCGTGACGACCGATCCGCCGCCGGGCAGACGATCGGCGAGTTCGGCGGCTCCTCCCGTGAGCTTGGGCAGGGCGCCCATGACGAGAATGCCAGCGGCGATGACGCGGGTCACCCAGTGGGCGATCGAAAGTCGAGCGTGGTCGGACACGTGGACCCACTCCTTCGGCGGTCGGGGGTGGTCGGACTCCTCACGCGGCCCAGACTACAGGTTCTGCCGACTTCGTGCAGTCACCGATCGGGAATGGGTCCTCGCGCCCTCAGCTGCTTCCGACGGGTACCCACACGTCCACCACGACGGGCAGATGGTCCGATGCCACCCGGGTCAGGCGGCTGCGGGGGACGTGCACGCTCTCGATCCTCAAGTCGTCGCTCGTGAAGACGTGGTCGATCCTCCGCATGGGCAGGCGGCTGCTCCACGTGTTGAGCTCGGGGACCGGGACTCCTCCACCCACCGGCGTGCCCGCGTTGCGCAGGAGCGGATCGAGCCGGCGCAGGTTCGCCGATCGCCCGGGTGCGTTGAAGTCTCCGCACAGGATCACGGCGCCGTCGAGATCGGGGTGGCGGAGCCATTCGGTTCCGAGCAGGGCGTCCATCTGCAGGCGGCGTTCGCGGTCGAGGATGCTGAGGTGGGTGTTCAACACCTGCAGCGGCGCGCCGTCGACGCTGACCTCGACCCACAGCACACCCCGGTCCTCGAGGCGCATGCCGGAGCGCCAGCGCGGCAGTTCGCCCGACGACACGACGCGAACGGGATAGCGCGACAACACGGCATTGCCGAAGTGCCCGTCGTCGACCTCCGTCACGGCGTGGAAGTGGTAGTCGATCTGGAGCGCGTCGGCGATCGTTCGCGCCTGTTCGATGTGCCCCGAGCGGCGGCGGCGATGGTCGAGTTCCTGCAGGCAGACGATGTCGGGTTGCTGGCGCGCGATCACCCGCGCGATGCGCTGCGGTGAGTACTTCCCGTCCATCCCCCGGCATCCGTGCACGTTGTAGGTCATGATGCGCACCGAGTGGCCCGTCTCGGCCGGCGGAACGCTGTCGGCCACGCGCACGTCGTCGCGGTGGGCCACCGTGCCCTCGAGCACCCGCATGGCCAGTGCGCGCAGGGTCTCGGCGCGCAGCACGGCGGGAACGCGCGGTGCCTCGCGCGGGAGCATCGCGAAGGCAGAGGTCTCTCCCGGGCCCGGCCCGCCGTGGGCGCCGCGCTCGAACTGAAGCGAGACCGGTCGCTCGCGGTCGAACCCCATCAGCACGAGGTCTCCCGAGTTCTCGTGGCGGGTCACCGCCAGCGCGTCCTCGGTCACCTGGTGCAAGTAGGGATGATCCGGCCCGAACACCTCCGACGCGTGTTCCGGCAGCCGGAAGCGACGCCCGTCGTTGCGGTGGACGTGCACGCTGCCGTCGGGACCGTCGTAGAGCACCAGCGGAACGCGGGCGTCCTCGGCCACCGCTCGTGCGAGGTCCTGATGGATCTCGAACGACACGGCGTGGGGGAGCGTGACCGACCCGACCGGACCCTGGTCGACGATCACGAGTTCGTCGGGGCGTCCGTCGGTCGAGCCTCCGGTCGGTTCCGGAAGCACGTCCTCGGCCGAGAGACGCCCACCCCAACGCAACCACGACGGCAGCTCCAGACTCAACCAACGCGATCGGCCGGACTCGCTGCGGGGTGAATCCGGACCGGGGCCGCTGGCCGTCTCCATACGTGGTGTCAGCACGGCTTCGACGGCACGGCGGACCATGGCCGGCATTGGTTCCCCGAAGGCCTCGACCCACGGTGTCGTCTCCTCCTGACCGTGGTCGGAGTAGATCCATACCTGGTAGTCGCGCAGCGGCGAGCGGTGCGCTGCATGGAATACCCGCCGGATCGACTTGTCGATGCCCCCCAGTGTCCAGGTGGCGAAGCGAGACCGCGGGCCTCGGCGATGGGCGTGCTCGTCGTACCCCAGCAGGTTCAGGTGGATGATCGGAACACCCCGTTCGGTGTCGACGCAGGCGCCAGCGGTGACGATCTCGCGCATCACCGCGGTCACGGCGACCCGCTCGGGGATGAACCGGAGTTCGGCCATGAAGTCCCGGCCACGGATCGTGCGTCCGAGGAAGTCCCAGATCGCGAAGAGCGCTTCGACGACCACGGTGGACAGCACGCGCACGACGCTCCACAGGTTCCACAACACGAGTCCCAGCCACCGCAGCGGATTCAGGGCGCGGAACAGCATGTCGAGGCCGGCGGTCGATGCACAGAAATGAGCTTCTTCGGCGTCGCCGGCGAAGACGTTCGACCATGCCGATCCGTGACGCAGCAGGCCACGGTGCTCGCGCAGCAGACGGGTCTCGACGATCGACGCGGCGTAGGGGTCGTTCATCGACATGACCCGCCGGAAGCGGCGGTCGTAGTAGGCGAAGGTCGGGACGGACGTGCGAACTCCGTAGAACAGTTCCGCCTGGAAGCCGGGGGTGCTGCTGGGAAGCCCCGAGTACAGGGGATGCACGGAATAGTGTTCGTCGCGCTCGAGGCGCGCGAGGAAGGGCATGCGCCCGTCCTCGATCGCCTCGCGCAGGATCGCGTCGTCCAGACCGTCGACCTGGATCAGGACCAGCCCCGGCTCACCGTCACCGCCGACCGAGGGCGGCAGGCCGAGCAGGAAAGCACTCCACCGGTTCCGACTCAGGAGTCGTCGGATACGGCTGGCAAGGATCTCGAGACGGTCGAGCACGATCGCGGACCTCGGGGGGCGGGGGTTCGGCAGACGCCGTCGGGACGTCCGCTCCCCTCCGGAGAAATGTGGGGGAACCGGCCGAAAGTGCCAGTCCCCGCGTTCGGCTGCATCGGAGCTCCCGGTCGCTCAGTGCTGCAGCAGGAGCTGCACCATCATCATGGTCATGAAGGCCAGGGTGAGGGTGGTCGCGGCCGCACTCGTCGACAGGTGCTCGAAGGAATCGGGGACGAGCTCCGAGAACACCATCCAGATCATGGCGCCGGCCGCGATGCCCATGCCGACCGGCAGGAAGGGCTGGAAGGCCGTCACGAAGAGGAAGGCCGGGATCGCCATGAGCGGCTGGGGCAGACTCGACACGATGCTCCAGCCCGCGGCCTTCCACACCGAGGTCCCACGCGGGATCAGCACCAGGCTGATGGCCAGACCCTCGGGGATGTTGTGCACGGCGATCGCCACCGTGATCAACAGTCCGAGTTCCGAGCTCCCCCCGAACGAGACGCCAACGCCGATGCCCTCGGCGAAGGAATGGGCCGTCATCACGCCCAGGATCAACAGCGCCTTGCGTGCATCGGCTCCGCTGAGGTCGGCCACGTCGGGGGAGTCGCGGCGTTCGATCCAGCGATCGGCGAGGACGACCAGGATCAGTCCGAGCGCCATGCCCGCCAGGACCAGCCACGCGTTCCGCTGCTCGCCCTCGGAGACCAGACCGTGACTCGCCGACATCATCAGTCCGCCGGCCACGGCGCTGAACAACCCGAGCCAGCGTCGCGAGAAGTCCTGTGTGAAGGCGAAGGGCACCGCACCCAGCCCCGTGGCGAGCGCGGTGATCAGCGCTGCCACGAAGATCGTCGTCAGAGTGACCTCGAAGTCCACGGGGCACCGGCGGGAAGGATGGAACGAGCGTTCGACGCGTCCCAGGATGCGCCCTCGGTCCGGTCGCGCCCTTCGGGATCGACCCGCCGCGGGCGTTCCGGCTCCGCCCCATGCCGCGGCGGTACCCTGCTCGCCGTGGAGACCGTCAGCGACCGGTGGTGGCCACCCGACGCTCGAGTGCCCCGCTCGCCGCCCAGTCGAGAACGCCCTTGACGACCTTCTCGGCGTCGCGCTGACGGAGCTTCACGTCGCGCAGCGCCCAGGCGTGGGCGGCGTGCGCCAGGTTGCGGATCTCGACGAGCACCGCGAGGTCCGTCGGAGCGTGGCGGAGGACGTAGTAGTCGTAGCCACGAGCGCGCGCACCGGCTCCGAAGGCGGGCAGCACGTCACGCGCGAAGTCGCGCGAGACCCGGTCGCGCCGAGCGTGGAACACGGTGACCGCTTCGGGCGATCGGGGGCTGTTGTCGGCGTGCAGGCTGATCAGCAGCGTACGGTTCGAGCCGGCCGTCGCGGCCAGCTCGCGGATCGTGCGGACACGGTTGCGGAGGCCGTGGTTTCCCCCGCGTGGCCACGACGACGCGGAGTTGCGCCGGTTGATCCGTGCGCTGTTGTACACCTCGTTCTGTTCGTTCACGAAGGTGGCCGTGGCGGGGTCGTTCGAGCGCAGGAGGTGGTTCGGGCTCAACAACGAGAGGTGGACGTCGGCGCCGTGCAGGCGGAGCAGCACGGCCACCCGCAACGAGATGTCGTAGACGTACTCGTCCTCCACGACGTGCACCGTGCGGCTGTCGTCGATCCGCGTGGGAACGATCGTGCCGGGGTCCCGTCCCCCGTGACCCGGATCGAGGATCACGGTCAGGCCCTCGAGCGAACGACTCGACCGGCCGAGCGTCTCGATCCGCGCGTCGAAGGAATCCCACAGTCGGCGCGCCTGCTGGTAGGTGGCGCGCGGACCGTGCGCCGAGCCCTCGCGGTGGTGACGGCTGCGCTGCGCGCCGGCCCGCGGCTCGGAGTACAGGTACGGTCCGTTGTCCGCCGCGATCACCGGCACGGCGCGACTCCGGGGCACGAGATCGTTCCAGGGGATCTCGGCCGGGGACAGCAGACCCAGCCCCGTGTCGTCGTCGCCGAGCAGAGGGCGCACGCGCAGACGCTGGCCCGGATGGATGACCGAGCTGCGCAGGGTGTTGGCGGAGCGCAGTTCGCGCAGACTCATCTGGTGGAGCTGGGCGATCTCGCCCAGCGTGTCGCCACGCCGCACGACATGGGTGGCCCAGCGCGGCGCCTGCGAGCCGGACTCTCGGATCTTCAGCTCCTGACCCGGGTGGATGCGGTCGCCACGGAGACCGTTCAGTGTCCTGAGCTCGGCCAGGCTCATGCCGTAGGCGCGCGCGATCTCCCAGAGGGCATCACCGCGCTCGACCACGTGCACGCTCGTCGCCACCGAACGCAGACGCAGCTTCTGGCCGGGATGGATCCGTTCGCCTACGACCCCGTTGAGGTCGCGGAGTATCGAGACGGACACACCGTAGCGGCGCGCGATACCGATCAGGGTGTCGCCACGACGGACCACGTGCACGGCTTCGTCCGCTCGCGAGGGCTGGAGGTTCAGTCGCTGACCGGGGTGGATCCGGCTTCCCGGCAGAGCGTTGATCCGGCGCAGGAAGGACACCGACACGCCGTGACGCTCGGCGATCCCGCTCAGTGTGTCGCCGCGGCGCACGACGTGGATCTCACCACCCCGTCGCGGAATCCGGAGTTCCTGTCCGGGGAGGATCCGACTGCCACGCAGGTCGTTCCAATGGCGGAGGTCGGACACCGACACCCTGTGACGCTGCGCGATCCAGCTCAGGTTCTCGCCCGACCTCACCCGGTGGACGACGACATCGGGGTCTTCCTGCGCCAGGAGTTCCGGCGCCGTCAGACAGAGCATGGCGATGCCGAGGAGGGCACGGACGAGGTGTCCGTGGACGTTGGGACCTGGCGACACGACGGCACGCTCGGGCATTCGAGTCCTCACGGGCTCGAGGGCGGCGGGGTGCGGGTCGGCTTCCAGGGGTGGGCGCGGGGACGCCCGGCGGCATTATGCGAAGGGTGGCGCCGGTTGTAAAGCAGCGGATCACGCTGTCGACGGGGCGGAGGCAGGCCTGGCCGACGCCGGGTGCGCAGCCCTACGATGGGGATGCCGTCCGGACGGGCGGTGATTCCCCGGACCAGGAGGCCGTTTTGAGCTCGCAGATCCGCACCGAGGCCTGGGAACTGCTCGAGAGCGCCGTCGTGGCACATCGGAGCGAGCCGGTGGGTTCGGTCGCCGCCCGGGACGACCAGCCGGAAACGATCAATTATCACCATGTGTTCACCAGGGATTTCGCCGTCTGTGCGCTTGCACATCTGCTCCGCGGCGAGTCGGACATCGTACGCAACTTCCTCGACCTGCTCGTCGATCTCCAGAACACCGAGAAGCAGATGGACTGCTTCGAGCCCGGCGAGGGCCTCATGCCGGCGAGCTTCGACGTCACGACCGAGGACGGGCTCGAGGTGATCCGGCCCGACTTCGGGCAGAGCGCGATCGGGCGGGTCGCGCCGGTCGACTCGGGTTTCTGGTGGCTGCTGGTGGCCAACGCCTACGTGCGGTCGACGGGTGACCGCTCGTTGATCGAGACCGACGGATTCCAACGGGCGATCCGCTACGTCCTCGATCTGGCCCTGACGCAGCGCTACGAGATGTCGCCCACCCTTCTCGTGCCCGACGGCTCGTTCATGATCGACCGCCGCATGGGTGTGTACGGTCACCCCGTCGACGTGCAGAGCCTCTTCCACGCCGCCGTACGCGCCGCCGGTGAACTCCTCGTTCCCGATCAGCAGGGCTCGACCTACCGTGACGCCGCCGACGCCCGGGCCCGCCACCTGGCCTACCACCTGCGGACCTACTACTGGCTGGACCTGCGCCGGATCAACGAGATCCACCGCTACGGCCTCGACGAATTCGGGGCGACCGCGGTGAACAAGTTCAACATCCACCCCGATACCATTCCCGACTGGCTGTTCGACTGGATTCCCCGCGAGGGCGGATATTTCGCCGGCAACCTCGGACCGGGCCGGATCGACTTCCGGGTCTTCGGTCAGGGCAACCTGTTGGCGGTGGTCACCGGGCTGGCCACCGAAGAGCAGGGTCAGGCCATTCTCGACCTCTGGGAGGCCCGCTGGGACGACCTGGTGGGCGAGATGCCGCTGAAGATCTGCTTCCCGGCGGTGGAAGGTCGCGACTGGCGGATCCTCACCGGCTCCGATCCGAAGAACACCCCGTGGTCGTACCACAACGCCGGGAGCTGGCCGGTGCTCATCTGGCTGCTGGCCGCCGCAGCCCTGCGCGGTGGACGCCGGGCCCTGGCCGAGCGGGCCGTCGAGCTCGCCGAGCAGCGGCTGGCGTCCGACCGTTGGCCCGAGTACTACGACGGCCGCCGCGGCCGTTTCGTGGGGCGCCGTGCCCGCCACCTCCAGACGTGGTCGGCGGGGGGGTACCTGGTCGCTCGTCAGTTGCTCGACGCCCCCGACGGACTCGACCTCCTGGACTTCGACCGCGAGGTGGGCGAGAGCTCGTGCGAGCCGGACGAGGGTTGAGGGAGCGACCCCCGTCGCACGAGCGCGGTCGAGCGACATCCGGGTTTTCCCCCCGAGCTCTCATGGACGGCCCCATCGTCGGCCTCCGGTGTACGGGTCTACCGTGATCGACGAACAGGATTCGTTCCGATCGATCACGGTGAGGCCCGTGTCATGAGCAAGAACGTATTCGTCGTCGGGCTCGACGATTTCAATCGCAGTAAGCTCGAGGCGGTCCGCGACCGTGAGTCCTTCGAGTACCACGAGCTGCTGCCGCTGAACGCCGTACAGGGCGTGGACCGGTTTCCGGTCGGCGACTGGTTGGCCGACGCCAGGGCCAGACTGGACGGCTTCCCGCGTAGCATCGACGCGATCATCGGCTTCTGGGACTTCCCGGTGAGTCTCATGGTGCCGATTCTGGAAACCGAGTACGACACGCCCGGATGCCCCCTGGAGGCCGTGGTCCGCTGCGAGCACAAGTACTGGAGCCGCCTGAACCAGCAAGAGGTCGCGCCCGACGCGGTCCCGAGCTTCCAGGCTCTCGATCCCTTCGACGACGACGTCGTCGACCGCGTGGAGCTCGCGTACCCGTTCTGGATCAAGCCGGTCAAGGCCTTCGCTTCGCAGCTCGGCTTCCGTGTGGACGACCAGGAAGACCTGAGACGAGCCATCGAGAAGATCCGCCGCGGCATCGGGCGATTCGCCGAACCCTTCGACGAGATCCTGGGTCACGTAGACCTTCCCGACGAGGTCGCCCACGTCACCGCGTCCTGGTGCGTCGCCGAGGAGATCCTGACCGGGACCCAACACACCATCGAGGGCTATGTCCACGACGGAGAGGTCCATGTCCACGGTGTGATCGACTCCTTGAACTATCCGGACTCGCATTCGTTCTTCCGGTACCAGTATCCCTCGCGGCTTCCACGCAGTGTGCAGGAGCGGGCCGGAAAGCTCGTCCGCACCGTTCTCCACCGTGTCGGCTTCGAGGAGTCGCCGTTCAACATCGAGATCTTCCACGACGAGGACAGCGACCGAATGTCGTTGCTCGAGATGAACACCAGGATCTCCCAGTCGCACAGTGACCTCTTCGAGAAGGTCGACGGATTCTCGAACCACGACGTCCTGGTCCATCTGGCCACGGGCGAGGCCCCGGAACCGATGGCCCGTGAGGGTGAGTTCGCCTGTGCATCCAAGTGCCAGTTGCGCGCCTTCGCGGGCGACACGATCACACGGGTTCCCGACGAAGACGACATTGCGCGTGTCCGGGAAGAGCTGCCGGGCACGATCGTCGTCGTTCAGTGTCATGAAGGCCAGCGGCTGGAGGACCTTCGGGATCAGGACTCCTACAGCTACCGACTGGCGGTCGTGTACCTCGGTGCCGACAGCGAGGACGAGCTGCTCCGTCGCTGGGACCGATGTCGCGAACTGCTCGACTTCGAGGTCGACGACCAACGGGTGTGATGGACGTGTCTGCGAGACGGAGGATCGATACCGAACTGCCGCACGCGGTGCGGTGTGAGGAGACCGTCTGGATCACGATGTCCGACGGCATCCGGTTGGCGGCCCGCCTGTGGATTCCGGTGGGTGCGGAGGAGGATCCGGTTCCTGCGATCCTCGAGTACATTCCGTACCGAAGACGCGACCGCACCCGTGTACGCGACAGCATGAACCACGCCTGGACGGCGGGGCACGGCTACGCGTGCCTGCGGGTCGACATGCGGGGGAGCGGTGACTCGGAAGGCTTGCTCACCGACGAATACCTGCAGCAGGAGCTCGACGACGGCGTCGAGGTGATCCGATGGATCGCCGATCAACCCTGGTGCGACGGCACGGTCGGCATGGTCGGGATCTCCTGGGGAGGATTCAACGGTCTGCAGATCGCGGCCCTGCAGCCCCCCGAGTTGAAGGCCGTGATCAGCGTGTGTTCGACCGACGACCGTTACGCGGACGATGTCCACTACATGGGGGGATGCCTCCTCGGCGACAACCTCTCGTGGGCGTCGATCATGTTCCATCGCAACTCCATGCCGCCCGATCCGGCGGTCGTGGGGGAAGACTGGCGCGACCTGTGGTACCGGCGCCTCGACGGCTCGGGACTCTGGCTCGAGACCTGGTTGCGGCACCAGAGACGTGATCACTACTGGAAGCACGGCTCCGTGTGCGAGGACCCGGCGCGGATCCGATGTCCGGTGCTCGCCGTGAGTGGGTGGGCCGACGGCTACTCGAATGCGGTGTTCCGTCTGGTGGAGAGCCTCGATGCCCCGGCCCACGGCCTGATCGGCCCGTGGAGTCATCGATATCCTCACGACGGCGTGCCCGGTCCGGCGATCGGATTCCTGCAGGAATCCCTGCGGTGGTGGGACCACTGGCTCAAGGGCGAGGATCGAGGTCTCGACGACGAACCACGTCTCCGAGCCTGGATGCAGGACAGCGTCTCGCCGAGTGCGCACTACGAGGAGCGCCCGGGGCGTTGGGTGGCCGAGCCGGGATGGCCTTCACCGCGCATCGAAGAGCGGACCTGGAAGCTCTCTCCACTCCGCCTCGAATCGGCCGACGCAGACGTCCCCGAGACGCAGTTCTACGTCTGTTCGCCGCTCCGTCTCGGTCTGTACGCGGGCAAGTGGTGCAGTTATGCCGGCCCCCCGGACCTTCCCGGCGACCAGCGGGAGGAGGACGGCGGCGCCCTGGTCTTCGACAGCGAACCGCTCGACGAGGCCGTCGAGATCCTGGGTGCGCCCACGGTCGAACTCGAGCTGAGTGCCGATCGCCCGGTGGCCATGGTGGCCGTACGTCTGTCGGACGTACGGTCCGACCACCGCGCCAATCGTGTCACCTATGGCCTGCTCAATCTGACCCATCGCGATGGTCACGAGCACCCCGAGCCGCTGGAGCCGGGGCGGCGCTACCGCGTCCGGGTCGACATGAACCACGTCGCCCACACGTTTCCCGTCGGACACCGGCTGCGCCTTGCGGTGTCGACCTCGTACTGGCCGCTCGCGTGGACACCTCCGGCCGTCGCCGAACTCACCGTGACGGGTGGCCGGAGCACCATGACACTTCCGGTCCGCCCCCCTCGCACCGAGGACGCCGAGCTCCGTGCCTTCGAGCCACCGGCGACGGCGCCGGGCACACCGACACGGCGCATCCATCCCCGGCAGCACGGCTGGACGGTGCACCGTGACCTGGCGACCGATCGCGCGACGCTCGACGTGCTCAAGGACGAGGGCCTGGTACGCCTCGAGGACATCGAGCTGGATTTCGAGGAGAGCTCGCGCGAGTGGTACACGGTCGAGGACGACCGGGCCGACACGGCGCGGGGGGAGGCCGATTGGCGGTACCGTTTGCGGCGCGACGGCTGGGAGGTCAGGGCCCGCACCCGGACGGTGCTCACCTCCGACGCCGAGTTCTTCCATCTGCACGCCCAGCTCGATGCCTGGGAGGGCGAACGTCGGGTCTACTCCCGGAACTGGACCCGCCGGATACCGCGGGACCTCGTGTGAGGCCGGCCGGCTCGGAGACACCGGGGCACGCGCCCGGCCCGCCTCCGGACGAAGTCTTCCGTCGGGAGGCGGGCGAGGGGCGCTCCTGACTACTTCAGGAGGACGGTGCGGAGGGTCTCGTTCCGATCCGGGGTGACCATACGCACGAGGTAGACGCCACTGGCGACGGTCCGACCGGCGTCGTCGGTCCCGTTCCACCGCACTTCCACCGGTCCGGCGGGGCGGGTCCCGAGACCGAAGTCACGCACGAGGCGTCCGGACACGTCGTACACCCGCAGCTCGACGGCCGATGCACGGTCGAGGGAGAAGCGGAAGGTCGTCTGCGGATTGAAGGGGTTCGGGGCCGCGCTCAGCGGGCGACGGGTCGTGGCGGCCACGTCGCCGGGGTTCGCGTCGCCGGAGAGACGGCCCGCCGGGAGATCCACGGTTTCCGAGGCCACGCCCACGACCTGTGCGATGCCGTCGGTGGCCACTTCCGGTAGGCGGCCTCCGGCGGAGCCGGCCTGCAGGCGGAGCTGCGCGGGGAAGGTGTCGAGCGGACGCACTCGGATCGTTGCCAGGCGCAGGGCGTCGGCACCCTTCGGGGCCCGCAGCAGACGAGGCAGACCGACGGTCAGGTTCCCGTCGCGCCCGATGTCGATCGCGCCGTCGGGGAGCCGGACCTCGACGAGGTCGAGGTTGTCCGAGGTCAAGAGCCGGGCGTCGAAGCCACGGACCCCCCTCCGGGCCACCGGTCCACGGAGTTCGAGGTACGCGGTGATCTCGCCGTTCGCGTCCGCGACGACCTCGCCGCTCCGGGAGGGGACGACGACGGCCAGTTCGCCGGCCATCGGAGCGTTGCGCGCGACGGCCGGAGCCGGGCAACTGGTGGCATAACCCTCGGCCAGGCGCCCCACGTCGGACAGGTTGACGACACCGTCCCAGACGAAGTCGCTACGGAAGTCGTAGTCGCCGTCGAAGTCCGCGGCGAACTCGCCCAGGTCGACGAGGTCGACGGTACCGTCGCCGTTGATGTCGGCGCTGTTCACGCGGACCTCCAGGCCGGAGCCGGCGGCGATGTAGGCGACGGTCGACAGGTCGGGGTCGTCGAGGTCGAGTCGCAGGAGCTCTCCGGGCAGGCTGGAGCCCCGGCCGAAGAGTGCTCCGGAGATGGTGGTGTTCCCGTCGGCGTCGGTGTCGGCGTCGGCGATCAGGCGGTTGCCGTCACACTGCGACCATCCGCCCTGGGTCGAGCGCACGCCGATCTTCTCGGCCGGGTAGCCGACCAGGGGCTCACCGCGCTCGTTCGTCAACCGGACCTCGATGGTCGCGTCGATCGTCGTCGCGGCTTCCCCGGGCACCCCACTCCAGACTTCGGCTTCGCTCAGTGGGCGTCCGGATCCGTCGGGGACCGAGAACAGAGCCACGGTCGACGGGGCCGACCAGCGGACCACGGCGTTCACCCGACGCTCGATGCCGACGTTCATCTCCACGGGAACCACCACGCTCGGTGTGGCGGGATCGTTGCTCGAGACGATCAGCTCGCAGTCGTAGGTTCCGCTGGCGAGCCCGGCGGCGTCCAGGGTGACCGTGACCGTGGAAGTCGTTCCGGCCGCCGTCACGCCCGTCGTCGGGTCGGCGGCCAGCCAGCCGCAGGGAGCGCGCGAGGGATCGCGATCGACGATTTCCCACTCGAGATCGGCCGCGTCCACACCGGCGAGGTTCGCGATCCCGATCTCGGCCGAGGCACTTTCGTTCTCGGCCAGGTAGTAGGTCGGGTCGGGAGCCGTGACCTCGATCTGCGCCGGCACGATCGAACCCGCGGCCACCATCTCCGGCCGGTAGGTCGCCATGAGCTGATCGGCGCGGTCGGACTGACCGGGGGTGAAGCGCACCATGCACGCGTCGTCGCTGTAGTCCATGAAGTTGTCGATCGGATCCAGGCCGGGACTCGCACAGGTGTCGCGTCCGGTGGGGCAACCGAAGGCGGGGCTGGCCTCGGCGGGTGTGTCGGCGACCTCGTCGCCGTCCCCGCAGCCACCCTGGAAGGTGTGGTACAGACCCACGAAGTGACCGACCTCGTGCGTTCCGGTGTCCCCGAGATCGTAGGGCGCCGCGCTACCGCCGGGGAGCGACGAGTACAGGCAGACCACACCGTGCAGCGGACTGTCCTCCGGATAGGAGAACGGAAGGGTGGCGTACCCCAGGATTCCGCCTCCGATGTTGCACACGTAGAAGTTCAGCGTGGTCAAGGGATCGACGGCCAGCGCGTTCTTCATCTGGACCTCGGTCGAGGACCCGGGCTGGTGCGTGGACCACGCCGTGTTGTTCACGCGATTGATGCTGTCGAGTTCGAACTGGAAGTTCGTGGTCGAGAACCCACCGTTGAGCACCGCGAGCTGGTCCTGGATCTGCTGGTCGGTGACGTCCCACTCCCCGTTGTCGCCTCGCACCACGTGGAAGGCCACGGGAATGGTCACGATCGACTTGGCCGGAGAAGGGTCGCCGTTGACCTCCATCCAACGACGGACTTCTTCGCTCACCTGTCGCTGCTGGACGAAGTCGACGTCGGCCGTGGCGCAGCGCGGACCCTGCGTGTAGCCGCCCCCGGGCGTGCGATAGGTGACGTGATGGTCGACGTCGGCCCTCGCGGGCGCGGCGAAGACCAGGAACAGGGCGAGAACGGGCACGATGCGCCGCATGGGGACAGCTCCTCGGGGGTGATGTGGCGAGAGGGTGGCGAAGACGCCGGTGCAGTGCGGGCGAAAAGCCGGACGAAGGCACGGACGATCGACCCACGAGCGGACACGAGTTCTGCGACAGTACCAGCCGACGTGCGGGTCCGGCAAGGACGGCGCGGAGGTCTCAGTTCGCGTGCAGGGTCTGGATCGTGACGAGGAAGACGCCGGCCACGCCCAGGAGCAGTCCGGCGAGTCGTCGGCGCGTGGTGGGTTCGTGCAGGACGAGAACGGCCAACAGGAAGGTCCACAGCGTGGCCGTCTGGTTCAAGGCGGCCGCGATCGAGGCGGGCGCGTACTTCATCCCACCGATCCAGAAGAGCAGTGAGACGTAGGTGCCCATGATCGCGCCGGCGATCATCACGGGCCACACCGCGCGGTTGCGCAGCGCGGGCAGGGTGGCGCGCTGGTCCTTCGAGGCGAGCATGATCAGCGCGCCCACGGCCAGTCCACCGAGCAAACGCCACCAGGTCGCCCACACCACCGGGCTCTCCTCGAGCAGGGGCTTGACCATGACGATCGAAACCCCCTGCGTGGTGGTCCCGGCGAGGCCGAAGAGGATCCCGCTGGCCCGGTGGGGCACGCGGGCCCTGGCGCCACGATCGCGCACCCAGCCCACGGCCAGGACCGCGGTGACGATCAGGAGAGCTCCGAGCGACTGCAGGAGCGTGAGGCGTTCGTCGAGGAAGATCACGCTGAGCACGATGATCACGGGGCTGTAGCTCGTGTTCACGATCGCCTGCAGGCCGGCGCCGACCCGGTTCAGACACATGAAGAAGAAGGTGTCGGACAGCCCGATCCCGATCGCGCCACTGGCCACGAGCAACCACACGTCACCGGAACTCGCACCGATCGCGGGCGTGCTCCCCAGTACGAAGAGCGTGATCGTGAACAGGACCAGCGCCAGTGAGTTCTTGAACAGGTTGAGCGCGACCGGCGGGACCGATTGGCCGGAGACACGGAAGAGGATGATCGCGATCGACCAGCAGATCGGCGCGGCCAACGCGAAGAGCTGGCCCATGAGGGGGTTGGCGGCGGACTCGGGCACGGAGCTCCTCGGGTACTGGAAGACCCGAGGAGTCTAGGTGTTCCGGCCGGACGCGCAACGCCCGGCGGACGCCGTTCTACTGCATCTCGAGGGCCGGACGCTCGCCATCGCCGTCGCCGTCGACATGGAGGTGGACGATGACCGCGGCTGCTTCGGTCTGACGTGCCTCGTCCTCGGCGGCGCGCCGCTCGTGCCACGAATCGACGGTACCGTGGAGATGGACCACGCCGCCGTCGACCTCGACGTCGATCTGCCGAGCGTCGACACGGGTGCTCCACCACAGTTGATCCTCGACGGCCTCATGCAGCTTCTCGTCGTCGAAGGGCTCCTCGGGCGCGTTCCTCACCTGCAGGAGGTTGTCGACGTGGGCGATTCCCGGGATGCGGCCGACCACTCGCTCGGCGCGCGCGCGTTCCCGCATCGTGGTCACCCGTCCCATGAGATCGGCTCGCCCGTCGAGGACACGCACGCCGACGTCGTCGTCGTGCAACCAGGCGTCGTGTTCCACCGCGGTCTGCGCGGCCTGCCGCAGCGCATCGTCGTCGGGGACCTCGGGCGGGGTCACCTCGAGGAGATCGTGGATCGGTCCCGCTCCCGCGACGAGGCCGGCGTCCTCCACCGCCGCTTCTTCCTGCGCGATCGTGTCGACCTCGCCGCGGAGGGTCACGGCGCCGTTGTCGACCCGGATCTCGGGGAAGGGCGGTTGCAGGCGCGGGTCGAGCTCGTAGGCGTCCACGATCGCACTGCGGATCGCCTGGTCGCTGCGTTCGATCGGGGGCGTTCGCAGTTCGAGGTCCCGATCGACGTCGACCTCGAGGTCATCGGTCACCACGTCGTCGACTCCGAGGACCCAGGCGAGGGCCTTGGCCCGGCGGACCTCCTCGAGACTGCCGACGACACCCTCGAGACGGACCACCGCGGCCTCGACCTCGACCTCGACGAACCGCCGACTCAGTGCAGCATCGTCGTCCAGACGGGTCCGGACGTCCGCGGCGATGTCGGCGTCGCTGCGCTCCGCGTCGGTCTCGACCGCGATCGCGTTCACGACGGTCCGCACACCGTTCACGGTACGTGCCAGGTCCACGGCGTGGACCCGTTCGGCGTTCGAATCGACCGTCCCACGGAGCGTCACGACTCCTTCGTCGGCCTCGACCACGATCGTGCCGAAGTCGGCGACCGGGTCGTCGAGCAGCAGCCCGGCCACGTGCTGGGCGATCACGGTGTCGTCGACGTCGGGAGGGCGGACCTCGATACGGTCGACCAGGCCGCGCACGCCGCGGACGCTCTCGGCGAGCCGCAGGGCCGCGTGATGGGCGTCCGCGCTCGACACGGTGCCCCTGAGCTCGGCGATGCCGTCACGGACGTCGACGTCGATCTCGCCCGCCGGGATCTGGTCGTTCACGATGAACTCGGTGTACAGAGCCTGTCGGATGGCGCCGTCGTCACGGGTCGACCCCGGCGTCGCCGAAGGTGCAGCCGCGGGAGCGAGCAGGGCCGCGAGCGCGATCCCGAACGAAGTCAGCGTGATGATGCGATGACGGAACATGACGACGGCCTCCTCGCCCGTCTGGGGTTCGGAGCCAAGGTGCCGTAGGCGACCCCCACCCCGCATGGGGAGGAGCCCGGCGGCGCGCCTCGGGGATCGCCGCCGGGCTGCGTGTCGATCGTCTCGTTCAGCCGTGGAGGACGGCGGCCAGCGGACGACGGCCCGGCATGTCCGCGGTCACCGTGTAGACCACGTCGGCGCCGCGGGCCCGGCCCAGCACCGCGGCCCGGTCGACGAGGTCCTCGTCGCCGGGGTACTGGCGCTCGTGCACCTCGACGACCTGCGTCTCGGGATCCATCCGTCCCCAGCGCTCGTCGTCGATCGCGACCATGAGCGTCCGCACCCTTCCCTCCGACACGGCGGCGAGGACTTCCTCCAGCTGGTCGGCGGTCAGGCCCGTACCCGCCAGGCGTGCATGCTCGGAGCGTGCGCGCTCGAAGGGTCCGTCGAGCGTGGCTTCGACGATCGGCCACGAGCGGTCGTGCAGCTCGACGGGGTTGTGGTCGTCGGGGCTGCCCGTGACCGTTCGCTCGACGATACGTTCGGCGAGACGACTGTTCCTCCGATAGACCGAGGTCACCGCATCGGTCCCCGCCAGCACGACGGGACCCGACTGCGAGGCGATCCTGTCCGAGACCGCGGCATCGACCTTCTGGAGGAACGACAGCAATTCCTCGGCACGGTCGTCGTCGCCCTTGCCGTGTCCGTGGAAGGTGAGTTGCCCGGGTCCTCCCTGCCGGTGGACGATGTGTCCCTGCAGGGACTCGTGTTCGACCTCGCGACCCAGGGCTTCCTCGAGACTCGACGGGATCTCGCCCTGTGGAAGGACCTCGACGGTGTCCCGGGTGCAGCCGAGGAGACGGACGTCGTTGCGACTCAGGGTGAGGACGAAGTACTCGGCGTTCCCCGTCAGACGGGGCAGCAAGGGTTTCACGTGGTAGCGCTCGTTCACCACACAGCGTTCGGTGAGTTCGTCGGGGACCTGGATCATCTCCATGCCGTCGGGGTCGAGGAAGACCGCCAGGCCACCGTTCTGACGGTTCCAGAAGTCCTGGTCGCCCACGAGATCGCGGGCCGGCCGGAGCATGGCTTCGAACGCACGGGGCAGACCGTCGTCCTCGCAGGCACGGATCTGCCGCTCGGCTTCGTCGACCAGGTTGCCGAAACGGATCGGGTCCTGTCGGACCTGATTGCCCGTACGGTGCGTCGGCATGAACAGCGAGACGCGCCAGCGACGGGGGGGCGCGTCGCGCAGTGCACGGATGAGATCTCGGCGAGTGTCGGGAGTCGGCATGTCGCGCCTCCGGGGTTCGTGTGCATCGACCGATGCTAGGGCCCGGACGACGTGGAACCACGGGGGGAAGACCCCCAGATCGACCCCGGTGAACTCCGGTCGCTGCGACGGGCGATCAGTCGGATCCGGCATCCAGTTCGCGATGGAGCCAGGCGCGGGCCTTGACCCAGTCGCGGCGAACCGTGCGGTCGGTCACGCCGAGCGCGGCGGCGGTCTCCGACTCGTTCATGCCGGCGAAGAACCGGCACTCGACCACGCGGGTCAGACGGGGGTCGAGGTCCGACAGCTTCTGCAGGGCGTCGTCGATCTCGACCACGAGGTCCGCCTGCGAATCGACGCCCAGATCCCCGGTGGCGAGCACCACGCGTTCCCGATCGCCCCCGCGCTTGCCCGATCCACGGCGTCGGGCGTGATCGACGAGAACCTGACGCATGGCCGTGGCGGCGACGGCGTAGAAGTGCACGCGGTCGTTCCATCCCGATTCCCGGCCGCGGGCCAGGCGGAGGAAGGCCTCGTGGACCAGCGCCGTCGTCTGCAGGGTGTGGCCGGTCGCCTGTCCGCGCAGGTGCCGCCGGGCGATGTGGCGGAGTTCGTCGTAGACGACCGGCATCAGGGCGTCGAGGGCGTCGGGATCTCCGCCCTGCAGGCGGTGCAGGAGGGACGTGACGTCGGGGGGCGGGGTTCGGCCGGTCATCGTTCGCCGTGTGTCGGGTCGAGGGAGCGGGCTGCCTCGACTCTCCCGGTCGCGCGGTAGTGATCACGGAGCACGGTGCGGACCCGGCCGGTGAACGCGAAGTCCTCGCCGCGCGCGGCACGCAGAATGTCGTAGCCCTCGGTCAACAGGGACTCGGCCGTGGCTTCACCCAGACGCAACAGGCACTCGCCCAGCAGTGCGGCCGAGGCTCCGGTCTCCCAGTGGTCGGCGGCGAGGGTCGCGCGGCGAGCGACCAGCGAGCGTTCGAGGAGGGGGCGGGCCTCCCGTGGTCGGTCGAGTTCCAGGAGCACGCGCCCGCGGTTCGCCAGGGCGCTCGCCAGCTCGGCGCTGTTCTCCCCGACGGTCGCGCCGGCGGTGCGAACGGCCGCGGCCGATTCGTCGTCGGCGCGTTCGAGGTCTCCGAGCGGGAGCAGCACGTTCACCAGTTCGTTCCGGGCCATGGCGACCTCGATGTGGTCGTCGCCGAAGACGCGGCGCCGGATGTCCAGGACCGCGGTCAGGCACGAATCGGCCCCGGCGTGGTCACCGCGAGCCGTGAGCACCGATGCCAGATTGTGCAGATTCGTGGCGACGGTTCGGTGGCCGTCCCCGTGGATCCGCCGGTTCAACGCGAGGACCTCGCGGTAGATCGGTTCCGCCACGTCGAGACGACCCTGGACCCGGAACAGTGTGGCCAGGTTGTTCAGGTTCATGGCCACGTCGGGGTGTTCCTCGCCCAGGATCCGGCGGCGGATCCGCAGGGCTTCGCGGAAGCATTCCTCCGACTCCTCGTAGTCTCCCCGTTGGCCCAGGAGCACGCCCAGGTTGTCGAGCGAGACCGCGTATTCCGGACTCATCCGTCCGGGGTCCGTCTCACGGATCGCCAACACCTGCCGGTAGATCGGTTCGGCCCGGTCGAAGTCGCCGTTCCACTTGATGGCCAGGCCCAGGTTCCCGAGTGCGGTCGCGGTCGCGGCGGCGGTGGGTCCCGAAGCCACGGTGTGCAGTTCGTAGGCCTCGCGCAGGTGACGCTCGGCCTCGTCGTAGTCGCCACGGTACGCCAGCGTGAGGCCCAGCTCGTTGAGCGAGCGGGCCAGCCCCACGGCATCGTCGGGATGGCGTCGCCGGATCGCCATGGCTTCGGTCTGCGCCTCGATCGCGCCGTCGAGGTCGTCGAGGGTCTGACGCACCGTCCCGAGCTGATCGAGGCTCTCGGCCAGGGGAATCGAGTGCCGACCCAGCGCCTGGCGGCGGAGTTCCGCTGCCTGCTCCAGGTGGTCCCGGGCCGAGGGATAGGCCCCGAGCTTCGTGTACAGTTGCCCGACCACGTGGTGCATCTCGCCCGCGACGGCAGGCTGGTCGATGAGCTCGGTCTCGATCCGTTCGGCACCGCGATCGAGGAGTTCCCGCGCGCTGATCTCTTCGCCCTGCGATCGCACCGGATCGTTGCTCTCGAACATGGACTGGACGAAGGCGGTCACCTCTTCGGCCTTGCGCTGTTCGGCGCGGGCGCGGTCACGTTCCTGCGCCAGACGCCAGGTGTGGAATCCGTTCAGGGAAGCGATCATCACGATCAGGAGGGCGGCCGCGGTCACGGCGCGACGGTGACGGCCGATGGCCTTCGCGGTCCGGTAGCGCCACGTGGCCGCGCGGGCCGACACGGGAAGCCCGGCGCGGTGGCGCTGCACGTCGTCGACGAGTCGCGAGACCGACCCGTAGCGCTCCGACGGTTCCCGGGCCAGGGCCCGGCCGACGATGTTGTCCAGGTCTCCGCGCAGGCGGCGCCGTGTGTCCCCGCCGACGCGCCGGCTGGGCGCGACGATCTCGGCGCCGAGGACACGGGCGGTGATCTCGTGCGTCGGACCGTCCAGGTCGAAGGGGTGCTCGTCGGTGAGCAGCTCGTAGAGGAGGACCCCCAGGGCCCACACGTCGGTGGCGGTGGTGATCGCACCGCCGGTCAGCTGCTCGGGAGCTGCACACGACGGCGTCGCCGGACCCAGGCGGGTGTGGGTGAGGCGGCCGTCGGGCGAGGTCTCGTCGACGAGGCTCGCCACGCCGAAGTCCAGCAGCCGTACCCGACCGTCGTGGTCGACGAGGATGTTCGAGGGCTTGAGGTCGCGGTGGACGACCAGATTGCGGTGGGCGGTGTCGACCGCCTCGGCCACGTCCACGAACAGATCGAGGCGCCGGTCGAGACCGGCGCCGCTGGTCCGGCAGTGGTCGTCGATGGGCTCGCCCTCGACGTACTCCATCGCGAGGTAGGGCAGGCCGTCCTCGGTCAGACCGCCGTCGATCAGTCGCGCGATGGCGGGAGACTCGAGGCGGGCGAGGATCTGGCGTTCGCGTCCGAAGCGATCGACGAGCTGGGGCGTGGCCAGTTCCCAGCGCAGGACCTTGAGCGCCGCGCGCTGTTCGAACCCACCCTCGACCCGCTCGGCCAGGAAGACGCGGCCCATACCGCCGGCCCCGACGTCGTCGACCAGACGCCACGGACCGACGCGCCGGCCGAGGGCGGCGCCGGTGTCGGGAGGTCCTGTGGCCTCGACGGCGATCGCGCCCGCGACCTCCTCGAGCGGGCGATCCAGCACACCCGGGCGGTCGGCCGCCTCGAGCAGCGCCTCGACCTCGGCGCGGAGCCCGGCGTCGCCCGCGCAGGCGCGGTCGAGGAAGGGCGCGCGCGCGTCGGGGGGCAGTTCGTGGGCCTCGTCGAAGATCGCTTCGACCCGTGCCCAGTCGTTCGGCATCGAGGGTTCGCTCATGGGTCGAGTATATCGCAATCGCTCCGGAGATCCCACGGGACGTCCGTGTCACGAACCGGTGGGTGGGTGTAGGATAGCCGGTGCACTCCAAGGAATCGCCCTTCGATCCCGGAAAGGCCTCCCATGCGTGAACCCATCGATCTGACCGTCACCCACGGAACCTGGGAGGGCTCCGAGATCCTCCACCCCGGCCCGGGCGTGCCCGAGCGTATCGAGGCCGAAGGGCGCTCGGTGTGTACACCGGTTCTCGGCGGGAACGGAACGGCCTCGGAGTACGTGCACCGACGCGCGGGAGAGATCGCGCTCGAGGGCCACATCGTGGTCATCCCCTCGTCCCGCGACGAGGAGGACGTGTCCATGCACTGGATGTCGGCCGTGTCGAAGACCGTGGTGTTCCGGGGACGGTTCCGCGACGGCGTGCTCGACGTCCGCGCCGACGTCGACGGCCGCTTCCAGCGGATCGAGCAGGACTATTCCGAGCCGGACGTGATGAAGACCCGGACCTTCGTCGGGACCGACCCCAAGGACCTTCCCCTCGCCTTCGAGGCCACCTATCGTCGCCAGCCGGACCCGCGGATCGGCGCCTTCGTCTGGCACGACCTCACCGTGGACGACGCACCGGCCCTGCGCGACTTCTACGCCGCGGTGGTGGGGTGGAAGTCCGAGCCCGTGAGCATGGGCGACTACGACGACTTCGGCCTCGTCGCGGCGAGCGGTGAGCAGGTGGCCGGCGTGTGCCACGCGCGTGGCGAGAACGCGGAGGTGCCGCCCGTGTGGATGTCCTACGTGCGGGTGGCCGACCTCGAAGCCAGCCTGCGGCGAGCCGCCGAACTCGGGGGGCGCGTGGTCGTCACCACGCGGACGCATGGCAGGGATCGCTACGCCGTCGTCGCCGACCCGGTCGGGGCGGTCCTCACGTTGTACCAGCAGGACTGAGTCTCGGCTCCCCGGCGTGGTGGGCCGTCCCCGGGATCCGCCCGCCGTGGTTCGACCTTCAGTCGCGATCGAGCGAGCGCAGCAGCCGGTCGAGGGCGTTGGCGAAGTCCTGTTTCGCCCGGGCGTCCAACGGCGGCGGTCCTCCCGTGGCGAGGCCGTCCTCGCGCAGTTCCTTCATCAGGTTCCGGACGGCCAGACGCTCGCCGATGCTCGCTTCGTCGTAGATCTCGCCGCGGGGGTCGAGCGCGATCCCGCCCCTCTTCACGACCGCGTCGGCCAGCGGGATGTCGGCGGTCACCACGAGATCCCCGGAGCGCATGGACCGGACGATGTGCCCGTCGGCGACGTCGGCCCCCGGGTTCACCTGTTGCAGGCGCACGTAGCGCGACGACGGCACCCGCAGGCGCTTGTTGGCCACCAGCACCAACGGGTGGTGCGTCCGCTCGGCGGCCCGGAACAGGATGTCGCGGATCGCTCCGGGCAGGGCGTCGGCGTCGGCCCAGATCGTGAACTCACTCGCGGCCACGGAGCTTCGCCAACAGCCGGAGCATCTCGAGGTACAACCAGATCAACGTGACCATGAGCCCGAAGGCGCCGTACCACTCCAGGAACTTCGGGGCACCGCGCTCGGCCCCGGTCTCGATGAAGTCGAAGTCGAGCACGAGATTCAGCGCGGCGATCACCACGACGAACAGGCTGAAGCCGATCCCGATGATCCCGCTCTCGTGGATGAAGGGGATCGAGGTGCCGAAGAAGCCGAGCACGAAGGACACCATGTAGATCACGAAGATGCCGCCCGTGGCGGCGGCGACGCCGAGCTTGAAGTTCTCGGTGGCCCGGATCAAGCCCGAACGGTAGGCGAGCAGCAGGCAGAGTGCGGTTCCGAACGTGAGCCCGACGGCCTGGATCACGATGCCGGGGAACTGTGCTTCGAAGATCGCCGAGATCCCACCCAGTGCCAGCCCCTGGAAGAGAGCGTAGGCCGGCGCGGTGTACATGGCCCAGTGCTTCTTGAACACCGTGGCCAGTGCGGTCACCAGTCCGCCGATGATCCCGCCGATCATCCAGGGCTGCACCTGCGGCAGGGTGCGCGCGATCGATTCCTGGGAGGAGGCGTCGAACTTCGACCACGTGAAGTTCGCCGTGAGCAGCACCAGTGCCAGCAGGAGGAAGGACTTGTTGACCGTTCCGGAGATCGTCATCCGTTCGTCGGCCGCGGACGCGGGCACGTCGAAGGTGCGATCGCCGAGGACGGGATTGCCGGAACGGAGAGCGGTGCTGGCCACGGTCGGGACCTCCTGGACTCGATTCGGGGGAAGAGATCCGAAGATAGTGCAAGTACGGCGGGGCTGCCGTTGCCCTTGCCGCCGTCCGCCTTCCGGTGCAGCTTGGCCCCACCCCCCGGAGGAGACCTCGGAGTCGTGAGCGACGAACTCGATCGCCTGCGGGCGGAGATCGATCGTGTCGACGGTGGCCTGATCGAGATCCTGGCCGACAGGGCCAGGCTGACCGAACGGGTCGGCGAGACCAAGCGAGAACTCGGCCTGCCCCTCTACGTCCCCGAGCGCGAGGCCGCTCTCTTCGGCGAGCGTCGCCGACGTGCCCGTGAACGGGGGTTGGATCCCGATCTGGTGGAGGACCTCCTCCGGCGCATGATCCGGGATTCGTACTCCGCGCAGGAGAACCGATTCCCGGCCACCGGTGACCCGGAGCGGCCGGTGGTGGTGGTGGGGGGTGCCGGTGCCCTGGGCCGCTGCCTCGGGGGTCTCTTCCGCCGTTCCGGCTACACCGTCCGTGACCTCGAGAAGGGAGACTGGTCCCGGGCGTCGGAAGTCTGTGACGGTGCGCAGCTCGTCCTGGTGAGTGTCCCCATCGATCGGACGGTCGGAGTCGTCGGCGATCTCCCGCCGCTGCCGGGCGACTGCGTGCTGGCCGACGTGACGAGCGTCAAGAGCGAGCCCCTGCGCGCGATGCTGGACGCGCATGCCGGACCGGTGGTCGGCCTCCACCCCATGTTCGGTCCCGACGTGCGGAGTCTCGCGAAGCAGGTGGTGGTGGTCTGCGAGGGCCGGTCTTCCGATCGGTGCCGCTGGTTGCTCGACCAGTTCGTGCTCTGGGGGGCGGCCCTGCGCGAGGAGACGCCGGCGGGTCACGACCGGGCGATGGCCACGGTGCAGGCCATGCGGCACTTCACGACGCTCGTCTACGGGGCCTTCCTCGAGGAGATCGACGCCGACCTCGACGAACTCCTGCGGCTGAGCTCACCCATCTACCGCCTGGAACTCGGAATGGTCGGGCGACTCTTCGCCCAGAACCCCGAGTTGTACACCGACATCATGCTCTCGTCGGCCGAGCTCCCCGAGCTGGCCGCGACCTACCGGCAGGTCTTCGACGAGGTGAGCGCCGATCTCGAGGACGAGCGTCGGGAGAGGGTGATCGAACGCTTCGAGGGGGTGCAGCGTCATTTCGGGGAGCGGGCCGAGCGCCTCTTCCACGAGTGCGGTGACCTGCTGCGCAAGGCCCACGACGCGAGGGATCCCTCCACCGGATGAACGAAGGGCCCGGTGCGGACGCACCGGGCCCCGATCTCGCTCGGAACCGGGGGGTCGATCAGTGTTCGATCGGCTGCCTGGTGACGCCCCGGGCGAGGTCTCGGTTCATCAGGGCGATGAAGTCCACGCTGATGCCCTTCGGGCAGGCGGCTTCGCACTCGCCGTGGTTCGTGCAGTGGCCGAAACCTTCGTCGTCCATCTGCGTGACCATTTCCTGGCCGCGCTGAAGACGTTCGGGTTGGCCCTGGGGCAGCATCCCCAGGTGTGCGACCTTGGCCGCGGTGAACAGGCTGGCCGACGCGTTGGGGCAGGCCGCCACGCAGGCTCCACAGCCGATGCAGGTGGCGGCGTCGAAGGCGCGGTCGGCCACCGGCTTCTGGATCGGGATCGCGTTGGCGTCGACGACGCCACCGGTGTTCACCGACACGTAGCCCCCGGCCTCGATGATGCGATCGAAGGACGAGCGGTCGACCATGAGGTCCCGGACCACGGGGAACGCCGATGCCCGCCACGGCTCGATCCAGAGTTCGTCGCCGTCGGAGAACGAGCGCATGTGGAGTTGGCACGTGGTCGTCATCTTCTTCGGCCCGTGCGGCGATCCGTTGATCACCATGCCACAGGTTCCGCAGATTCCCTCGCGGCAGTCGTGGTCGAAGGTGACCGGTTCCTCGCCCCGCTCCTGCAGGTCCTCGTTGAGGACGTCGAGCATCTCGAGGAAGGACATGTCGGGCGAGACGTCGTCGAGCTGGTAGTCGTGGAACTTCCCGGGTGCTCCGGGGCCGTCCTGACGCCAGATGTGCAACTTCAGCTTCATCACTTGTAGCTCCGGGTTGCGAGTTCGACGTTCTCGAATTCCAGCCATTCCTTGTGCAGCGTTGGCGTCTCGCTCACGCCCTGGAACTCCCAGGCGGAGACGTAGGCGTAGTCGTCGTCGTTGCGCTTGGCCTCGCCGTCGTCGGTCTGGTGCTCCTCGCGGAAGTGACCGCCGCAGCTCTCCTCGCGGTCCAGGGCGTCCAGGCACATGAGCTCGCCGAACTCCATGAAGTCGGCCACGCGGCCGGCTTTCTCCAGCGACTGGTTCACCGTCTCGCCCTTGCCCAGGACCTTGACGTCGCGCCAGAACTCCTCGCGGAGCTCGGGGATGCGTTGCAGGGCCCACTCCAGGCCCTCCTTGTTGCGGGCCATGCCGCACTTGTCCCACATGATCTGGCCCAGCTCCTTGTGGAAGCTGTCGACCGTCCGCGAACCGTTCACGTCGAGCAGCTGCTGGTTCCGTTCGGCGACCTGACGCTCGGTCTCGGCGAATTCCGGCGCGTCGGTGTCGACGGGCTCGCGCGGTACCCCGGCCAGGTAGTCGCCGATCGTGTAGGGGATCACGAAGTAACCGTCGGCCAGGCCCTGCATGAGAGCACTCGCGCCGAGACGGTTGGCGCCGTGGTCGCTGAAGTTCGCTTCACCCAGGGCGTACAGGCCGGGGATCGTGGTCATGAGGTTGTAGTCCACCCACAGGCCGCCCATGGTGTAGTGCACGGCCGGGTAGATGCGCATCGGGACCTCGTAGGGGTTCTCGTCGGTGATGCGCTGGTACATGTCGAAGAGGTTTCCGTAGCGCTCTTCGATCGCCTTGCGGCCCAGGCGATCGATGGAGTCGCGGAAATCGAGGTAGACGCCGTAGCCCGTCGCCCCGACCCCCCGGCCCTCGTCGCAGACCTCCTTGGCGCTGCGCGAGGCGATGTCACGCGGACTGAGGTTTCCGAAGCTGGGATACTTGCGCTCGAGGTAGTAGTCGCGCTCGTCCTCGGGGATCTCGTTCGGGTGGCGTGTGTCGCCGACCTTCTTCGGCACCCAGACACGGCCGTCGTTGCGCAGGGACTCGCTCATGAGGGTGAGCTTGCTCTGGTACTCGCCACTGACCGGGATGCAGGTCGGATGGATCTGCGTGAAACAGGGGTTCGCGAAGGCCGCCCCCTTCTTGTAGGCGCGATAGGCCGCCGTGACGTTGCAGTTCATGGCGTTCGTCGACAGGAAGTAGACGTTGCCGTAGCCGCCGGTGGCCAGGATCACCGCGTGCGCGGCGTGCGATTCGATCTTCCCGCTGATCAGGTCGCGGGTGACGATGCCGCGGGCCTGTCCGTCGACCATCACGAGATCCAGCATCTCGTGGCGCGGATACATCTTCACCTTGCCCGCCGACACCTGCTTCTGCAGGGCCTGGTAGGCACCCAGCAGCAGCTGCTGACCCGTCTGGCCGCGAGCGTAGAAGGTGCGAGAGACCTGCGCCCCGCCGAACGAGCGATTGGCCAGCAAGCCGCCGTACTCCCGGGCGAAGGGCACGCCCTGGGCCACGCATTGGTCGATGATGTTCACGCTGACCTGGGAGAGACGGTAGACGTTCGCCTCGCGCGAACGGAAGTCCCCGCCCTTGATGGTGTCGTAGAACAGGCGCCAGATGCTGTCGCCGTCGTTCTGGTAGTTCTTCGCAGCGTTGATTCCGCCCTGGGCCGCGATCGAGTGCGCCCGCCGGGCGGAGTCCTGGTAACAGAAGGCCTTCACGTCGTAGCCCAGCTCGCTGAGCGTGGCCGCGGCGCTGGCACCGGCCAGGCCAGTGCCGACCACGATCACCTCGTACTTCCGCTTGTTCGCGGGGTTCACCAGCTTCACGTCGAAGCGATGCTTGTCCCACTTGTCGGCGAGGGGGCCTTCGGGGGTGCGTGCGTTCAGTTCCATGCCTCGACCTCCTGGGACTTGTTCGCGAGCTCGGCGGACTCGGACGCAGGCGCCTCGACGGTCTGCGGATCACCGGTCTCGGTGCGCTCGACGGCTCCGGTCAGCACGGCCACCGGGAACGAGATGTTCGCGACGGCGATCACCACGGCCAGGCCCACGGCCAGGCGCTTGCGCCAGTGGTTGTAGCGCGGGTGGTTGGCGCCGAGGGTCTGCAGCATGCTCCACACGCCGTGGTAGAGGTGCATGCCCAGGGCGACCATGGCGATCGCGTAGAAGGCGGCCACCCACCAGACCCCGAAGCCCTGGGTGACGTTCATGTGCACCTCGCCGTACTGGAAGTCCATCCCGGGCGAGATGGTCCCGGTGGTGAAGTGCAGGATGTGGAAGACGATGAACACGGCGAGGAGGATCCCGCCCCAGATCATCGTGCGCGAGGCGATGGTCGACTCCTGGTAGGCCGACTTCGCGTAGCCCTGGGGCCGGGCGCGATTGCTCAGCGACTTGAGGCTGATGGCCGACCAGATGTGGAGGATCACCGCCAGCAGGAGGATCCCCCGGACCAGCCACAGGAACTGGTACTCGCCGAAGAACGGCTCGCCGAAGGAGCGGAGCGCGTGGCCGTAGTGGTCCAGCGCGTAGTCTCCGTGGTGGGGCTCCATGTAGAGCTTGAGGTTGCCGATCATGTGTCCCAGCACGAAGCCGACCAGCAGGATTCCCGTGACGGCCATCACGATCTTCTTGCCAATGGTGGTGCTGTAGAGCGTCAGAACGCGGCGCATGTTCACTCCCGCTCGAGACGTAGGGGTCCGTTCGATGCTCCGGGGGCTGCTCCGGGGGGCTGCCCGGGGGACGGAGGGGGCCGGACGGGTCCGTCCGCGCACCGAGCCGTCCAACTATCTAATGAAGTTGCACGGACTTGCCCTCTCCGGGAGCGGCCGACCGCGCAGCGTTCCACCGAACTTCCATGATGTCAACAACTTGTGTCGTCACCTGCCGCCGGTACGCCGAGGGGGCCGGGGCGTGACAGAGCCGTCGGCGCGTGGTTTGCTCGCCACGACGAACGGTCGACCCGTCCGCACCACTCCAGCCGGGATCTCCGTCCCATGACTCGGATCCGTCCCGCGTTCCTGCTGGCCCTCGCCGTCCTCGCGGCCTGCGCGTCACCGCCGCGCGGGACCGTCGCGCCGGCTCCGCAGCCCGATCCCGTGTCCGCCACGGGGAGCGCGCCCCGCGACGTTCCAGAGTTCGGCCGGGTGGTGGTCGAGAGTGCCCGGACATTCCTGGGCGCACCCTACCGTTACGGCGGCGACGACACGGGCGGGATCGACTGCTCGGGCCTGGTCGTCCGCTCCTTCGGAGCCGCCGGGGTCTCCATGCCCCGCACCGCCGCCGCGCAGGCCGCGGCCGGCTACCACGTCGGTCGCCCCGACCTGCGAGCCGGCGACCTCGTGCTCTTCGCCGGATCCGGAGGGAGCGTCGGGCACGTCGGGATCTGGATCGGCGGCGGCCGATTCATCCACGCCAGTTCGAGCCGCGGCGTCGTCGTCGAACAGCTGGCCACGCGCTGGTTCGCCGACCGGTTCGTCGGCGGCCGACGCGTTCTGCGGCGCTGACTCGCGAGACGCTGCGTCCCCGAGGCCCGATTCGCGCTTCGCGAGACCGGACCCGGGACCGATCGGACGTCTGCGGTGTCCGACCGTTCCCCGTGCTTCCCGAGGGCGGCGTCGAAGCCGATGGGCACGGCCTCTGCTGTTCCGGGGTGAGTCTCGCCCCGGGAGGACCCGACCCATGGAAGCCATGTTCCGCCGCCTGCGCAGTCTGGTGATCGACGACCGGACCGGCTTCAGCGTCGTGGAAATGCTGATCGTCTTCACGATCGTGGGGATCGCGATGATCCCGATGGCAGCGATCCAGTTCTCGTCGCGTCGCGAAGTGGCGCAGGCCGACCGGATGTCGCGGGCGACCGAACTCGCGGTTTCGCAGCTCGAGTTGATCAAGCTCGATGGCTTCGCCGCCGCCGTGCCGGAGACACTGGTGGTCGACGACTACACGGTGGTCACGACCGCCGTTCCGGACAGTACCAACCCCTTCCTGCGCGAAGTCGCCGTGCGGGTGGAGTGGCCGGCTCCCGGCGGGACACGCGACGTGACCATGGCCGCCATGCAGTCGGCCATGCGTTGAGAGGAGTCGAGGATGAAGGCCGAGCGCCCACGTGCCGATGCCGGGTTCACCCTGACCGAGCTCCTGGTCGGTTTGACGCTGTCCTCGGTCGCCGCCGCGATCGTCTTCAACGTGTTCTTCTCCACCCAGAACAGCTTCTACGACACGCGCCAGGCGGTCGACAGCCAGGCCGAGGCCCGGGTGGCTCTCGGCCTGATGACCCAGGACATCCGGGGAGCCGGAGCCAGCCCGGCGGAGCTGCCGTTCGAGCGCATCGCGGTGGCCGAGTCGGACACGATCCGTGTGCTCTCCGATCTGGACGGCAACGGGATGATCGACGTCGGGGCGGAGCCGCCGGAGGACGTCACCTGGTACTGGAACCGCGACGACGAGGAGCTCGTGCGTCGGACCGCGACCGGCGAGTTCCCCATTGCACGCGACATCACCTTCTTCGGGATGAACTATCTCGACGCCAACGGCGACGAACTCGACACCTTTCCCCTCGATCGTGATGATCGATCGGCGGTTCGTGCCGTGCAGCTGTTCGTGAACGTGCGCATCGACGACGGCGTCGAGCGCGATCGCTTCGTGACCATCCTACTCCGCAACGACGATCCCGGAGTCTGACCCCCGTGGAGGAGAGCGCCCGATGACCACGCGAATGCACCGCGAGGACCGAGGGTTCAGCCTCGTCGCCACGATGCTCGCGCTGAGCCTGCTGGCCCTGTTCGGCATGATCGCAGCGAGCATCGCCGTGAACGAGCGACGGACGACCTTCAACGACCTCGTCCACAACAACTCTCTCATGGCCGCGGACTCGGGGACGGAGGCGGCCTCGGCCTGGCTCCTGACCCTCGACCGCTCGCCGAAGGATCTCGGCGCGGGAGACTACGTGGTCAGGGCGGAGAACGCCGGCGGCTTCGTGAACCACTCGGGCCAGTCCTTCGGATTCACCGTGCAGCACATGGAGGATCCGGTGAATCCCGGTCGACGGTGGGTCCGGCCCCGTCCCGGATACAGTGTCGGCGGTTACCAGGATCACATCTACCAGGTGGACGCCGACGGCGAAGCCGGGGTCGAGGGTCGTGGTTCGGTGAGCGTCATCGCCCATCGTCTGTTCCGGTCCAGTTACTAGGAGGTGCCCATGAGAACCCGTCACACCCTGGTCGTCCTCCTGGTCCTCGTCGCTGCTTCGGCGGTGGAGGTCGACCGTGCCCGCGCAGTTGGTTGCGACATTCCGATGATCGCCCAGCAGATCGCCGTGGCCCCGAATGTCATGATCCTCGTCGACAATTCGGGTTCGATGAACGAGGTCATGTGGCACGAGGACTACGACGCGAGTGTCGTGTACGCCGACAACTTCAACCCGACCACGATGTACTACGTCAGCAGCGATGGTTGGTACAACTTCAACGGGAATTCGGTCTATCTCGTCGACGGCCTCCATGGTCACGACGGGCGGTACATGGGCAACTACCTGAACTGGCTGTTCTACCACGCGACCGACGACCAGAGGGACGAGGCTCCACGCGTGACCCGTCAGATGGTCGCGAACACCGCGGTCAAACAGGTGATCAATGCGGCGAGCGGACTGCGGTACGGGATCGCCCGGTTCAACTACACCGACGGGGGCCGGATCGAGGCCGAGTGCGGTGCTGACCTTGCGACCCTCGAGCACGAGGTCGACACCATGGCGGCCGACTCGTGGACGCCGTCGGCCGAGGCGCTCCTCTCGGTCATGGAGTACTTCCAGGATTCGTCCGGGCCGATCCGCTTCGAGTGCCAGAAGAACTTCGTGATCTTCGTGACCGACGGAATTCCGACCAAGGACACGGACATTCCTGCCTTCATCGGCGACCAGGACGGCGACGGCAACGAGCCCGGCACCTGTGCCTCGGTCGGGGCGCCCCACATGGGCAACGCCGACTGCACGGACTACCTGGACGACGTGGCGTACTACATGGCCAACAACGACATGCGTTCCGACCTCGAGGGCGAGCAGGTCGTCAACACCTACACGATTGGATTCGGTGTCGATGCTCCGTTGCTCGCCGACACCGCCGACAACGGCGACGGGCTGTATCGCCTGGCCTGGAACCTGGACACCTTGATCCAGGAGCTCGGGACCGTCGTCGGCGACATCGTCAATCGGATCTCGTCGGGTGCGGCGGTGGCCGTGGTGTCGACGGAGACCGGAACCGACGATCGTCTGTACCGGGGCAAGTTCCTGCCCGGGCAGTGGCACGGCTATCTCGAGGCCTTCGACCTTCCCTACGACGATGGTGACGAACCCGTATGGGAGGCCGGCCGCCTGCTGCGCGACCGGCCGTCGCACTCGCGCATCCTGTTCACGCAGTTCGACGACACCCTCGTGGAGTTCTCCACCGGTATCGGCGGGGACCTGGGCCACTTCATCGCACCCGACGGACCCGGGACGGGATGGGATCGCGAGGACGGTTACGGAGTCGACACCGACGCCGACTTCGACTCGGACGATCGCACCTACGGTCCGAACTACGATCAGGGATACGTGGACGAGGTGATCGAGTACGTCCGCGGCGAGGACGTCTCGGGTCTTCGTGACCGCAACGACTGGAAGCTCGGCGACCTCGTCTATTCGACGCCGGTCGTCGTGGGACCTCCCGTCGGCTTCGACTCGGATCTCGACTACCACTCCTTCGCGTCGGACAACGAGGGCCGCACCCCGGTGGTGTACGTGGGGGCCAACGACGGAATGCTGCACGCCTTCCACGCCGAGACCGGCGAGGAGATGTGGGCCTTCCTCCCGCAGGCCACCCTGCACAAGCTGGAGCAGCTCGCGGATCCGTCCTACTGCCATCAGTCCTACGTGGATCTCAGTCCGCGCGCCTACGACGTCTACGTCGGGGGTCACTGGCGGACCGTCCTCCTGGGCGGGCAGCGCACGGGCGGCGACAGCTACTTCGCCCTCGACGTGACGCAGCCGTGGGCTCCCGACGTGCTGTGGGAGACCCGGATCCCGAGTATGCGGTCGTCGTTCACCGAGCCGGTGCTCGTACACACGAACGAGGGGCCCGTGCTGTGGGCCGGCAGCGGCCCCGACACGGGTGGCGCTGCCCGGTTCTCGGTGGTCGAACTCGCCACCGGCGACGTGCTCTGGGACGCGCAGCTCAGCTCGATCGGTTCGACGAACGCGGCGACGGCGCCGGCGGCCTTCGACGCGGACTTCGACGGCTACGCCGACGTCGTCTACCAGGGCGACATGGCGGGCAATCTGTGGCGCTTCGACATCTCGCAGGCGGGATCGTGGAGTCGTTCGAAGATCTACGCCGGTAACGAGCCCATCTCGGCGCGGCCGATCGTGGTGATCGACGAGGAACAGACCGTGAACGTGATGTTCGGGACGGGGCGATTCGTCGAGGTCGCGGACTTCGCGACCACGGGCTCGCAGCGTTTCGTGGCGCTGAAGGACGACGGTTCCGGATCCACGCTCACCCCGTCCTCGCTCGAGGACCGCACGAACGACGTCGGCGATGCCGAGATCACGGACGGCTGGTACCTGTGGCTGGAGAACGGCACCGGCGAGCGCGTGACCGAACCCGCGGTCGCGCTCGAGGGCGTGGTCTACTTCACCAGCTTCGCGCCGAGCACCGAGCCCTGCGACGCCGGCGGGAACAGCTGGCTGTACCGCGTCGACATGCGCGGTGGGGAGCCGATCGACGAGGACGAGGACGGGGACATCGACGACGAGTCGCGGTCCGAGAGTCTGGGCACCGGCGTCGCCTCCCGTCCGGTCGTCAATCTGGCCGGCGAGGAACTGATCGTCCAGACCAGCGACGCCCGCCTGACCATCGAGGAACTCTCGGCCGCGCCGCAGAAGGTGCTGGTCCGAGCCTGGCGCGAGCGCTACGACGCCGCGCTCCAGCCACAAGCCGGAGGGGAAGACTGATGAACAGTCGCATGCTACGCGTCACCGCGATCGGATTCGCGGCGCTCGTTCTGGCCCTGCCCTTCGACGCGTCGGCCCAGGGCCGCCGGCCGGAGGAGGGCGAGCGGTCGTCGGTGCAGAAGCTGCAGCGCGAACGCAAGACGCCCCGGGTGGACGCGGTGCGCCTGCAGGGCGAGGTGCAGCACACCCGTGGGGGCTACACCCTGGACGGCCAGGAACTCGTCTTCACCTCCCGGACCAGCTTCTTTCCGGGCGTGAGCGATCGCAGCCGGAGCCTGGAGCCCTCGAGTCTGCGCAACCGGACGGCGACGGTCTACGGTCGTCGTACGGCGCGCGGGGTCGAGGTGACCCTCATGATCCTCACCGGAGAGGAGCCGCGGGTCGACACGAGGCTCGACCTGGACTCGTTGCTCGACGAGCCACGGCCCGACCCCGAGCAGTTCAAGATCCCGAGTCCCGACCAGCCCGGATTCGGAGAACTGACCGAGGACGCCCCGAGCTAGGCGCTCGGGGACGCGTCCTGGCCGCTCCCGCTTCCCGCGGCCAGGGCGCGCAGGTCCGAACCGCTCGGTTCCTGGAAGACGCGCAGGTCGAAGAGCGGAGTCACCGCGATCACGTGATCGAAGATGTCGGCCTGGATCGCTTCGTAGTTCGCCCACGCCTGATCGCGACTGAACACGTAGATCTCGATGGGCAACCCTTGCGGAGTGGGGGCGAGCTGCCGCACGAGGAAGGTGAGTTGCGGATGCACCATGGGGTGCTCCCGCAGGTAGTGCTCCAGGTAGGCACGGAAGGTTCCCACGTTGGTCATGCGACGACCGTTGGCCGGACTGCTCTCGTCGATCCCGTGCTCGCGATTGTAGGTGCGGATCTCCTCCATCTTCTGATCGAGGTACTCACGCAGGAACTGGACGCGCCGCATCTGCTCCATGAGGGCCTCGTCGACGAAACGCACGCTCGACATGTCGATGTGGATCGCGCGCTTGATCCGCCGACCCCCCGACTCGTGCATGCCCCGCCAGTTCTTGAAGGTGTCGGTGAGCAACGAGTAGGTGGGGATCGAAGAGATCGTCTTGTCCCAGTTCTGCACGCTGACGGTGGTCAGTGAGACGTCGGTCACGTCACCGTCGGCGCCGTACTTCGGCACGCTGATCCAGTCGCCCTTGCGCACCATGTTGTTGCTGATGAGCTGGATACCCGCAGCGAGCCCGAGGATGGGATCGCGGAAGATCAGCAGGAGTACGGCGGTGAAGGCGCCGAGTCCGGACAGGAGGACCGCGGGCGACTTGCCGATCAGCATGGCGACGGCGCTGATGATCAGCGCGAACACCACCAGGCCCTTGACCACCTGGACGAAGGGTTTGATCGGCACGCGGCGCGAGAGCTGGGTCCGACCGTAGATGTCCAGGATCGCGTCGAGAGCTGCGCTGATGGCGAAGACCGCGACCAACCCCATGTACAGCAGGGACACCGTCTCGACCACGTCGACGACGACCGGGTAGGCTCCGAAGGCGGCCGGAGCGACGATGTTGACGAAGAGCGCGGGCACGAGTCGCGAGATCCAGTGGAACACGCGTCGATCGAAGAAGGAGTCGTCCCAGGTCCCGCGCGTCTTCTTCACCACGCGCTCGATTCCGCGCAGGATCAGTCGCCGCGCGATGCGGTCGACGAAGACCGCGACCAGGATCACGACCGCGGCCGCGATCGAGGTCGCGACGATCGGCACGTAGGCCGGGTCGAGCCCGCGGGCGCCGAGCCAGTCGGCGAGCAGTTCCATCATCGCTCAGGGTCCTCTTCGGGAGCGCCGGGGCGCTGTTGTTCGTGGCCCGGGCAGATCCGCACCGGGAGCTGGGGATAGCGGGGGAAGGCCGGATCGGACAGGGCCCGCTCGCAGAGCACGAACTCGGAGCCGCGGCCGCTCACGATGCGTCGACGGTGAACACAGGTGGCGCACAGTCCGGGCTCGACCGCCGCGTTCAACGCGACGTGTCCTGCAGCGTCTCGATCGCCCACTCGATCATGTCCTCGGTGTCCTCGACCTCGCCGTGCAGCTCCCGCAGGGCGGGAACGACCGCCGGATCGCCCACGTCGTCGACGAGGAATTCCACCACGCGGTCGAGGGCGTGGGCCTCGCGGAAACCGTGGGCCTCACGTCGCACGGTGTCCAGCATGGCCTGCACGGCCCGTTCGGGGTCGATCGCGTGCAGTCGTTCGGCCGCCAGCAACCGGACCTCGAGGCCCTCGTCCTCGACGTGGGCGGTGGTCAGCTCCCGGGTGCGTTCGGGGTCACGGTCCAGCAGGAGCCGCAGAGCCTCGAGGCGCACGCCGTCGGCGCGGTCGTCGAGTGCGTCCTCGAGCAGATCGGTCACGCGCGGGTCGTCGATCGGTTCGAGTGCCTCGATCAGCAGCACGCGCAGCGGGCCCTGCACGTCTCGGCGGTAGAGTGCGATCCAGTCGTCGAGATCCCTGGCGACCGCCGTGGGATCGATCTCTCCGGCCCGCAGGGCCTTGCGTACGGCGTCGACGCGCCGCGGTCCGGGGAGGTTCCGGACGTCGGCCGGACGCAGCGGTGTCGGACGCGGTGCGGAGCCATTGGCCTGCACGGAGTCTCCTGGGGCTGGGGGGCACCGAGATCAGGGGTCCGGCGGAGCATAGCGGCAGCCACGGAGCGCGGCCAGCGGTTCAGGTGTCGTCGCGGTCGTCGTCCTCGCGGGCTCTTCGCCTTGCACGCCGACGAGAGAAGGAGGCGATCAGGCCGCCGGCGAGCGTCCCTCCGATCAGCAGGACCGCGACGATCCGCCGCCCGGTGACGTATTCCGACGCCCGCCGGTCGAGTTCCTCGGGCGGGGGCGCCTGCTTGTAGTCCTCGGCCCCGGCCGCGGGTCCAGCGGCCCCCACGATCAGGAGCAGCAACCCGGCCACCACGGCGGCCGGAACTGCACGTCGACCGATACGCATCGCCGCCCCCCGCCGAAGGTCAGGCGCGGGCGCGCCCGGCGACCGTGCTCGAGAGCTTGTCGACGGCGCGCAGCACCGAGGCGTCGGCCCCCAGGCGCTCGACGTGATCGAGTGGGACGAAGCGCACGGCATCGACGCCGTCGCCGGCCGCGACGCCGCAGTGTCCCGCGACGAAGGCGAAGCGGAGGTCGAGGTGCAGGTGGGCGGGCTCGTCGGCACGAGGGGGGATCTCGTGCACGTCGACGTCGAGCAGGCCGTGTCGGATGGGGGCGAGCCGGTCGAGGCCGGTCTCCTCGAGCACCTCTCGCCGCGCGGCGGCGAGAGGATCGGTGTCGCCGGCCTCGACGTGTCCACCCGGTTGCAGCCAGCGCCGAAGCTTCGAGTGGTGGACGAGGAGCAGCGAGTCCTGGGCCGGCGACAGGACGAAGGCGCTGGCCGTGAAGTGTCCGGGATCGAACCAGGAGCGCGTGCAGACGGCGTCGCCCCGTCCGAGGGCCCGTCGCATGGTGTCGAGGTGACGGGCCTCGAGGTCGTCGGCGGGCACGTGATCGTCGATCAGGCCGCGGATGGAATCGAGCACGGAGGCCTCCTCGTGGAATGATGCGGCATCTTGGCGAGGATCGGCGGACTCGTAAAGCCCGGAAGTCGCAGAGGGACCCAGTCGGTGCCGACTAGGCGTGGAACTTCTTGAACTTCACGCGGTGCGGGCGGTCGGCCTCGTCGCCGAGTTCTTCCTTCCGCACCTTCTCGTAGTCCTGGAAGTTGCCCTCGAACAGCCGGACCCGGCTGTCGCCCTCGAAGGCCAGAATGTGCGTGGCGATGCGGTCGAGGAACCAGCGATCATGGCTGATGCACACGACGCAGCCCGCGAAGTTCTCGAGCGCGTTCTCGAGAGCGCGCAGGGTGTCGACGTCCAGGTCGTTGGTGGGCTCGTCGAGCAGCAGGACGTTGCCGCCGGTCTGCAGCATCTTGGCGAGCTGCAGCCGGTTGCGCTCCCCGCCCGACAGCTTGCCGACCTTCTTCTGCTGGTCGTTGCCCTTGAAGCCGAAGCTGGCCACGTAGGCCCGACTCTTCAGCTTGCGATCGCCGAGCTGGATCTCGTCCTGCCCACCGCTGATCTCCTCCCACACCGTCTTCTCGGGGTCGAGACTCTCGCGGCTCTGGTCGACGTAGGCCAATTCCACGGTGTCGCCCAGCTGCAGGCGGCCGTCGTCGGGCTGCTCCTGGCCCACGATCATACGGAACAGGGTGGTCTTGCCCACGCCGTTGGCGCCGATCACGCCGATGATCGCGTTGGGCGGGATCTTCATGTCGAGGCCGTCGATCAGCAGGCGGTCGTCGTAGCCCTTGGCCAGGTTCTCGGCGTCGATCACGACGTCGCCCAGGCGCGGCCCGGTGGGGATGTGGATCTCGATCTTCTGCCGCGGCCCGCCGCCTCGCTGTTCGTCGAGCATCTCCTGGTAGCGGCGGATGCGCGCCTTGCTCTTGGTCTGCCGCGCTTTCGGCGTCATGCGGATCCACTCGAGCTCCTGCGCGAGCGTCCGCTGGCGGGCCGACTGTTCCTTCTCTTCTGCGTCGAGGCGGGCGAGTTTCTGGTCGAGCCAGCTCGAGTAGTTGCCCTGCCACGGGTAGTACTTGCCGCGGTCGAGCTCGAGGATCCAGCCGGTGACGTTGTCGAGGAAGTAGCGGTCGTGCGTGACCACCAGGACCATGCCCGCGTAGTCCCGCAGGTAGCCCTCCAGCCACGCCACGGACTCGGCGTCGAGGTGGTTGGTGGGCTCGTCGAGCAGCAGGATGTCGGGCTTCTCGAGCAGCAGCCGGCACAGGGCCACGCGACGGCGCTCACCACCGGACAGCTTGCCCACTTCGGCGTCGGCCGGCGGCAGGCGGAGCGAGTCCATGGCGACCTCGACCGTACGGTCGATGTTCCAGGCGTCGACGGCGTCGATCCTGTCCTGCAGCTCGCCCTGTTCGGCGAGCAGCTCGTTCATCTCGTCGTCGGCCATGGGCTCGGCGAACTTCGCACTGATCTCTTCGAAGCGCTCGAGCAGGGCCTTGATCGGCGCCACGCCGTCCATCACGTTGCCGAGCACGTCCTTCGACTCGTCCAGTTCGGGCTCCTGTGCGAGGAAGCCCACGCTCTGGCTCTCGTCGCGGATCATCTCGCCCTGGTACTCGGTGTCGATGCCGGCCATGATCCTCAGGAGTGTCGACTTGCCCGCGCCGTTGTGGCCGATGATCCCGATCTTGGCACCGGGCAGGAAACTCAGGCTGATGCCGTCGAGGATCACCTTGTCGGGCGGGGCGATCTTCCGCAGATCGTGCAGCGTGTAGACGTACTGTTGCGCCAAGACTCGACTCCTGTCGTGTTCGGGAAGGCGAGGCAGCAGTGTAGGGACAAGCCCCGGGGGCGGCAATCGGAGGCCGTCCTACGCGCCCGAGGCGGCGCCTCCGGCGCGATCCGTGCGGTCGGCGGTCGAGGATCGTTCGACCAGCCAGTCCGCGCAGGTCTGCAGCACGTCGGGATCGCGCAGGATCTGACGGTGTCCCAGGCCCTCGGTTCGTAGCGTGTCGACCGTGCCGTTCCAGGCCCGGATCCACCGTTCGGCGTGCTCGGGGGGCGTGTCGTGGTCGTCGCGGTCGTAGACGATCAGGGCCGGCACCGGCCGATCCGGTGGTAGGTGCTCCGCACTGATCTCGGGCCAGCGCACGTCGTGCATCCGCTCGAAGTGGCGGATCATGCCGGTGTGCGCGCGCATGCCGAAGCCCATGGCACGGGCGAACAGCTCGGAATAGACCGCGAGTTCAGCGGGAGGGCACAGCAGGACGGCCTGCTCGACCTCGCGCCGAGCCAGCGCGCGGGCGGTCACCATGGCGCCCATGCTGTGTCCGATCATGGCGTGGACGTCGCCGAGGTGATCCACCCAGTCGGTCGCGTCGGCGACCATGTCCACGAAGGACGACTTGCGACCGCCGCTGGACCCGTGGCCGCGCGCGTCCAGCGCCACCGCGGTGAAGCCGGCACCGACGAGCGGATCGACGAGGGCGGTCATCTGCGCCGCGTTGCCGCTCCAGCCGTGGTGGAGGAGCACGACCGGGCCACGCCCCCAGGCGTGGGCGACCAGACGGCGCTGCGCCGACGGCAGTTCCAGTCGACGGGCGCGGCCCAGGATCTCGCGCTCGGCGGGCCGCAGGCGCCGCGGACGCGTGCGGCAGAAGAGATCGGCCGCCAGGCGTGCCGCCACCGGCGGGGCCACGGTGCTCAGCGTCCGGCACGCGGCGCGGACCGCACGCGGGGCCATGTGCTGGGGCTTCGGACGAGGGGACGTCAGGGCAGGCCTCCCGGACCGGGATCACCGTCCACGGCGGGCGATCCACCCGGCCAGGATGCGAACTCCCGAGCGGATCCGCAGGTGTGGAATCGAGATCGCGGGGATCAGCGTTCGCCCGTCGAGGGCGCCCACGGCCAGGGGCCACGTGTCTCGACGACGTCGCCGTTGCGCAGCACCTCGATCGACCACCAGCGCAGGTCGGGGTGGGCGCTCGCGTCCACGACCACGGAGTCGTCGGGGGTCGTCAGGCGGTCGAGTTCCTCGAGCCGTGCGTCGAGCAGCACGACGACGTAGCGCTCGGCGTCGGCGACCGCCTCCCAGCCGGCACGCACGCGGTCGTCGGGCAGGGTCTCGAGCCGGCCGGTCGTCGCCTCGGTCTCCGCGCCCCGCAGGACCCCGCTCACCTCCGGTTCGGGTTGGCGGAGGCCGTCGGCCATCAGCCAGGCGCCGCCGACCACCAGGGCCAGGGCGGCGGCCAGTGCCGGGATGCGTGGAATCGGCCGCGCTCGCGGGCGGGGAGTGGACCGGGGGGTGCGCCGCGCCGCCGCCATCTCCTGCTGCAGCCCGGCCGCCAGCCGGGCGCGGGCCGTGGCGGCCTCGGGACCCTCGACGGCACCGGTGCGCTCGAATTCCTCGGCCAGCCGGGCGAGCGCCCGGTTCGCCGGATCCCGCTCCCACTCCACGCGGACGGGATCCTCGGGATCGCGGGCCAGCATGGCCGCGAGTTCCTCGTCGCGTCGGTCGTCGCTCATGTCCGCTCTCCGTTCACGAGATCCCGTCCCGCCGTTCCAGTGCCGCGCGCAGCTTCCGCCGGGCCTTCTGCAGCAGCGCGCGGGCCCCGCTGCGGTTGTCCAGGCCGAGGATCACGGTGATCTCCTCGACCGGGACGCGCTCGAAGCAACGCAGGGCCAGGGCCTGCTGCTCGTCGGGCTCGAGCACCTCGGCGATCAGCCGTCGCAGGGCGGCTTCGTCCTGGCGCTCGACCAGTTCCTCGTCGATGCCCCGCTGCGGATCGACCACCTCGTCGAGATCGGCCTCCGGGTCGCGTACCAGGCTCACCGGTCGCAGCGCGCTCAGGCATCGATTGCGCACGATCACGAACAGCCACGACGTGAACTTCGATCGCCGCTCGAAGCGCTCGAGGTGGCGCCAGGCCTGGATCTGCGCCTCCTGGGCCACGTCGAGCGCGCGTTCGGGATCGCGCAGCATGCGACGACACCACGCGTGGATGCGGTCTGCGTGACGGCCGAAGAGCTCGGCGGCCGCGGCCTCGCCGCGGGGCGTTCCCCGCTCGGCGACGGCCAGGGCCACCAGGTCCTCGTCCTGGAGTTCGCTCGGCGAGCGCGGTCGGTCGTCGTTCATGGGATGGGACGCGGGCAGCGAAGGGTCGTCACAGGAGAAAGGGGCGGATCACGAGGGCGAACCCGTCGGGTCACGCGATCGAACACAGACGGTCGCGTGGGATCGAGAGAGTGCAACGTCACCATCGTATCGTAAACTCTTCGACCATGTGGATCCTGCTCGCGACCTTGTTGTGGACCGCCGTGGCTGCTCCGGCGGCGAGCGCCCGGGCGCCGCTCGACGAGCGCATCGGGGCGCTGTTCGACGCCACGGCAGACCTGCTGCAGGACGGACGCGCCGACTCGGTGCTGGCCGAGGTCGACGGGCTCGTGTCCGAGGCCACGGCGGCACGTGATCCGGTGGCTCTGATCGCACTGCAGACGCACCGGGGCCGGACACTGGCGCGGACGAGTCGCTTCGCCCGGGCCGAGGCGGCCCTCCGCGAGGCCCTGGCCACGGCCGAGGCCCACGGCGACTCGACCCGGCTCCTGGAGCCCCTGTACCGGATCATCCTCGCCATCGACGCCCAGGGGCGGCCATCGCGGGTGGTGCCCTGGATGCAACGCCTGCTGGACCGCGCGACCGGACTGGGCGACGCACCGTACGAGGCCCGGGTCCGGACGCTCCTCGCGCGTCGTGCCATGCGGGAGGGTCGGACGGACGAGGCCCAGGCGCACCTGGCACGGGCCGCGGAGATCTTCTCCGCCGACCGGGAGCTCGCGGCCGATCTGCCCAGCGTGCTGTTGCTCCAGGGTCTGGCCCACGCGAACGGCGGAGATCTGGACGCCGCGCGTCGTTCCTGGCGGGCTTGCGCCGATTCGAGCCGAGCACTCGACCTGTGGTTCATGGAGGCGAACGCACTCACCAACCTGGGGATCCTCGAAGGGATGGTGGGCGACCCCGCCGCGGCGGCACGGGTGCTCGAGCGCGCACACGAAGCGCTGCGCGAGGGCGGTCGTCTGCGCGCGGCCGTGACGCCGGCGATCACGTCGGCACGCGCTCTGTCGTCCCTGGGCCGGTACGACCGCGCCGTCGCACGCCTGGACACGGCGCTGCACGACGCGCGCGAAGCAGGGCTCGTCGATCTGGAGGCCTCGGTCCGGCGAACGCTCGCCGACGTGCACGCCGAGCGCGGAGCCCGCGGGGCCGCGGTCGTCGAGGCGAGGGCGGGTCTGCGCGCGGCCGAGGAGCACGACAGCGACGAGGATCGGCTCCGGTCCGCCGCCACGCTCGCACGCCATCTCGCCGCACGCGACAGTATCCGCGCCGCTCTGACGATCCTCGATGGCGCACCATCGCCCGACGGGGGCAGCATCGGGGCGATCCAGGCCCTCGGTGTGCGTAGGCTCCGCTGCGAGCTGCAGCTCCGGGTCGGGGCGAGCGAGAATGTACTCGGCGACATCCGGTCCAGCCGGGCGGCGGTGGACTCCCTCGGCCTGCAGAGCGAACGGGTTCCGTTGGCCGTCCTGGAGGTCGAGGCCCTGCTCACGCTCGGTCGCCGCGACGAGGCGGCGACCGTGGTGCGGGAGGCGATCGGACTCTGGGAGCAACGAAGGCTCGTGACCACCGATCCGCAGTGGCGGGAGGTGATCGGGCGGTGGAGTCCACGCCTGGCCGAGGCCGCTCTGCGGAGTCGGATCGGTGTCGCGGGGGAGGCGGAGGAGAGCTGGACGGTGCTCCAGCGGCTGCGCACGCGAACGCTCCTCGAGCGCATGGCAGGACCGCGGGCCGACGACTCGATGCTCGCCGGTCACGGCATCGAGCGGATTCCAGCGCTCGACGATCTGCGGGCGCACCTCGGCGACCGGGTCTGGATCGAGGTCTTCTGGGGCGAGCGCGCGGTCTGGGTGTGGACGCTCGATGCGACGTCGGTTCGCGTGCGGCGTCTGGACGATCCCGAAGGACTGCGTGCGCGCGTCGAGCGCCTGGGACGGCTGGCGCAGGGGACCGGCCACGCCGTCGACCCGGCCCTCGTCCTCGACGTCGGACGTACGCTCGGGCGGGAATTGTTCGGCGCGGACGTGGACGGCCCCGCGTGGATGGTGGCCGACGGTCCGCTCCTCCGCCTGCCGCCGTCGCTGCTGCGCGCCGGTCGCACGGGACTGGTTCCGTCGGCGGCGGTCCTCGTGGGGCGCGCGGAGGCCGGGCCGTCGGGTGTCGGCGCATCGCTGTTGGCCCTGGCCGGTGAGCGCGACGGCGACGGCACGCTCCTGGAAGCAGTCGGTGACGAGATCGCATTCCTCACGACACGCGCCGGCGCACGCAGGGGCGGACGCACCGAACTCGAAGCGCTCGACGAGGTCGGTGTCCTGCACGTGGCTGCCCATGCCGCGATCGACGACCAGGCTCCGTGGCGCTCGGGTGTGCTCCTTCGCGAGGGACGCACCGAGCACTGGTGGCGGGCCGAGTCGATCGCCACCACCGCGGCGCCCGTCGATCTCGTGGTGCTCTCCGCCTGTCGCGGTGCCGATGGTCGTGTGATCGACGGCGAGGGCATGGTCGGATTGACCCAGGCTTTCCTCGTGGCGGGGGCACGGGCGGTGGTCGCCACCGCGTGGCCCGTCGACGACGGCGTGTCGGCCGCCTTCACCCGTGCCTTCTACGCGGGGCTCGACCAAGGGCTCTCGGTCGGCGCCGCCGTCGAGGATGCGGTCGCGCGACTGCGCGAACATCCGGCGACGTCGCATCCGCGCCACTGGGCGCCGTGGACGGTGTACGGGGACGCCTCGGTCCGCCCCCCGGTGTCGCTGGCAACGCCGGTGCCGACCCGGACGCTGCTCGGTGTCCTGCTGCTCGCCGCCGGTCTCGTGTTCCTGCTGCGGATCGCGCGCCGCTGACGCGCAACGACGAACGGCCGGACCCACCGGGTCCGGCCGTCGACACACCGTCGGTGTGATGCTCTCGGAACCTACTCGGCGCCCATGTGCGGGTACCGATAGTCCGTGGGCGGGACGAAGGTCTCCTTGATCGCGCGCGGCGACACCCAGCGCATGAGGTTGAGCGGGCTGCCGGCCTTGTCGTTGGTCCCGCTCGCGCGGCCGCCGCCGAAGGGCTGCTGACCCACGACCGAGCCGGTCGGCTTGTCGTTGATGTAGAAGTTGCCCGCCGTGTGGCGCAGCCGGTTCGTGAGGTCGGTGATGACCTCGCGATCGCGCGCGAAGATCGCGCCGGTCAGCCCGTAGTCGCTGGCCTTGTCGCAGGCCTCGACCGTCTTGTCGAGATCGGCGTCGTCGTACTTGTACACCGTCAGCACGGGGCCGAAGATCTCCTCGACCATCAGCTTGGTGTCGGGACGGTCGGCCTCGACCACGGTCGGCTCGACGAAGTAGCCCTTGCTGTCGTCGTACTCGCCGCCGGCGACGATGCGGTGCTCGCTGTCCTTCTTCGCGAACTCGATGTACTCGACGTGATCGGCGAAGGCGTTCTTGTCGATCACCGCGCCCATGAAGTTGCGGAAGTCGAGCGGGCTGCCCATGTCGATGTCCTTGACCGTCGCCACGACCTTCTCCATGACGTCGTCGTAGAGCGACGCGGGGATGAACACGCGGCTGGCGGCGGAGCACTTCTGGCCCTGGTACTCGAAGGCGCCGCGGACCATGGCCGTGGCGAGCTCGTCGACGTTGGCCGTGTTGTGCGCGAAGATGAAGTCCTTGCCACCCGTCTCGCCGACGATGCGCGGGTAGTACTTGTACTTCTTGATGTTGTTGCCGATGGTCTGCCACATGCCCTTGAAGACCTCGGTCGAGCCGGTGAAGTGCACGCCGGCGAGCAACTCGCTGTCCATGGCCGGGCGGCCGACGTCGCCACCGCTGCCGGGCACGAAGTTGATCACTCCGGGCGGCAGACCGGCTTCCTCGAGGATCTCCATGACGTAGTGGGCCGAGAGAACGGCCGTCGACGCCGGCTTCCACAGCACCACGTTGCCCATCATCGCCGGCGAGGTCGGCAGGTTGCCGGCGATCGCCGTGAAGTTGAAGGGCGTGACCGCGAACACGAAGCCTTCGAGCGGACGGTGCTCGAGGTAGTTCCACATGCCGGGCGAGCTCTCGGGCTGCTCGCTGTAGATCTGCTCCATGCCGCCGACGTTGAAGCGCAGGAAGTCGATCAGCTCGCACGCGGCGTCGATCTCGGCCTGCTGAATGGTCTTGCCCTGGTTCAGCATCGTGGCGCCGTTGACGACGTCGCGGTAGGGGCCGGCGAGCAGGTCGGCGGCCTTCAGGAACACCGACGCCCGCTGCTCCCACGGGATCTCGCTCCAGGTCCTGTAGGCCTCCTGCGAGGCCTCGATCGCCATCTGGACTTCCTTCGGGCCCGCCTTGTGGTAGGTGGCGAGCACGTGACCGTGGTCGTGCGGGCAGACGCAGGTGGCGGTGTTGCCGGTCTTGACCTCCTCGCCACCGATGCGCAGCGGGATCTCGATCTGCTGCCCCATCATCTCGTCCAGCGTGGCCTTCAGCGACTCACGCTCGGACGTTCCGGGGGCATAGAACCGGACCGGTTCGTTCTCGGGCAGCGGGGGGTGGACAATTCCGTTCGGCATGATCACGATCCTCCGGGATCAGTAGACGGGGATGGCGAACCCGAGAATCAGCTCGAAGTTCGGCGCGTCGTCGTCGAGGCCCAGTGCGATGGCGCCTCGGAGGTGCCCGCCGGGCGGGAGTTCGTAGTCCAGTCCGCCGGTCAGACGGGCCAGGTCGGTGGCGGTGGACAGGTCGAGTTCGGCGATCACTGCCAGCTCCTCGGTCAGCGGCACGATGGTGCCGCCTCCGAGGAACAGGCCGAGTTCGCGATCGTCCCCGACCTCGACGCTCTCGAGGCCGGCGTTGCCGATCAACGTGAGATTGCCGTCGACGTCGGTGCGCAGGGCACCGAAGCCGCGGAAGTCGAAGTTCCCGCCGCCGACGTCCTCGCTGCCGACGGGCAGCGTGAACTCGGCTCCCACGGCAGCATCGAACTCCGCCTGCAGCGGCAGGCGGTAGCGGGCGTAGGCTCCGAGGTCGCGCAGTCCGGTCTCGCCGTCACCGAAGTCGGGGTCGATCGAGGCGAAGCCCCAGCGACCGCCGGCCTCGAGATCGTCGTTCGCCCAGACCGCGGCGCGAGCGCCGGCGATCAACACGTTGCCCGAGTCGAAGTCCTGGAACCGCAGTTCGGGCTCGACGTCGATGCCGCGGGTGAAGGTGGCGTCGGTGACCCACGCCTGGAAGGGGCGGACGTCGCCGAGATCACTCGTCGACGTGTAGGCGGCGCTGGTCCTTTCCTGGGCCGCCGCGGGCGCGGCGACGACCACGGCCAGGCCGAGCAGCAGCGCGCTGCGAATCGGAAGACGGGGCACGGATACCCTCCTCGGGGGACGATTCGGCGGGCGGGGCGCGCAGAGCGGCCGTAGCCTACGGCATGGCCTCGGGGCCCGCAAGGCGCCCCACACGGCTTCGATACGCCCGCGTCGTGCTTTTCTTCCCTCGCCCCGGAGGTCTTCCGTGATCCTGCGTCTCTTCCTCTTCCTGCTCGCCGTGTCGACGACCACGTCGACCGCGGCCGATCGCCTCACGCTGGAGTCGATCTTCCTCGAGGGGGCTCACGACGGTCCCGACCGCCCGTCCGTCCAGTGGATCGACGACGGACGGGCTCTGGTCCGGAGCGATTCCGAGGACGGCAGTCTCGTGTCGACGCGCATCGAGGCGAGCAACGGTGAGGAGCGCGCGTGGCTGCGCGTCGATCCCTGGGTCGATCCGGTCCACGGTGAGGTCGAGGCCGCGAGCGCGGAAGTGGCACCCGGCGAACGCCACGTGCTCCTGCGAACCCGGACCGAAGCACGCTGGCGGCGCTCGACCTTCGCCGACCACTGGGTGCTGGACCGCGAGACGGGCGAGCGGTTCCGGTTGAGTTCCGAAGGCCAGGAACTCCACGCGGCCTTCTCGCCCGACGGCGCACGCGTCGGTTTCGTGGTGGGCTCACAGTTGCGCCTGCTCGACCTCGGCTCGCGCGAGGTCGCGACCATCGGTCCGGTGCACGACGCTCAGGTCACACACGGGGATCCCGACTGGGTCTACGAGGAGGAGTTCGACTTCTCCGAGGCATGGTGGTGGTCGCCCGACTCCGAGCACGTCGCGCTCCTGCGTTTCGACCGCGCCGGTGTGTCCCGGTTCCCCATGGTCGTGACCGGGGACGGACCCATGCCCCGCCACGAGCCCTTCGACTACCCGAAGGCCGGCTCGCGCAACAGCCGGGTCTCGCTGCTGCTGCATCCCTGGGCCGACACCGACGCGCAGCGCGTGATCGCCACCGTCGACACCGACCAGGGCTACCTCGTGCGTGCCGACTTCACACCCGACGGTCGCACGCTGACCTACCAGATCCTCGATCGCGACCAACGCGGGCTGCGCCTCTTCGCCCTGGACCTCACCGACACGGATGCGATGCCGCGTCTCGTGCTCGAGGAGACGGCCGAGGCGTGGGTCGAGGTCGACCGCGACCTGCACCTGCTCGACGACGGAAGCTTCCTGTGGACCAGCCGCCGTAGCGGGTTCCGGCACGTTTGGCGCGGCCGTCTCGATGGGGGTGCGTTGGAGCCGCTGACGCAGGGCGACTTCGATGTCCACTCCATCGCCGGGGCGAACACCGACCACGCGATCCTGCTGACCCAGCGGACACGGCCCGTCGACCGCAACCTCGAACGTCTCGACCTCGACGACGCACGGCTGACGCGTCTGAGCGGTGAGCGCGGTTGGAGTTCCGCGAAGGTCGCACCCGACGCCGAAGCAGTGGTCCACACCTGGTCGACCGCGGACCAGCGGCCGCAGGTCGAGCTGATCGACCCGCGCGGCCGTCGACTGGCGTCGCTGCACGAGGACACCATGGAGGACCTGGCGGACCTCGATCCCGTGGAGTTCGAGATGCAGACCATCGAGGTCGAAGGAGCGCCGGAGATGTGGGGACGCATCACGCGGCGCGGCGACTTCGACCCGGCGCAGGAGCACCCGGTGTTGATCTACGTGTACGGCGGACCGGGTGCCCAGGCGGCACGTGACCGCTGGGGAGGATCGAGGAGCCTGTTCCATCGCATGCTCGTCGAGCGCGGCTGGGTGGTGGTCACCGCCGACGGTCGGGGCAGTGCAGGTCGCGGTGTCGAGTACGAGACCGCGACCTACCTGCAGCTCGGAACGCACGAGATCGACGATCAGGTGCGCCTGGTCGACTGGCTGCGCGCGCAGGAGTGGGTCGATCCCGACGCGTTGGCGATCCATGGCAGTAGCTACGGGGGCTACGCCAGCATCGGGGCCGCGATCCGGGCCGAGGGTCGACTCGCCGCCGCCATCGCCGCCGCGCCGGTCACCGACTGGCGCTTCTACGACACGGGCTACACCGAGCGCTACATGCTCACGCCCGGTCTCAACCCCGAGGGCTACGAACAGGGTTCGTGGTTGCACCAGGTCGACGACCTCGAAGTTGCACTGTTGTTGTTGCACGGCACCGGAGACGACAACGTGCACGACCAGAACACGCATCGGCTGGTCTCGGCCCTGGTGGAGGCACACAAGACCTTCGATCTGATGATCTATCCGGACAAGAACCATGCGCTCCCGGGTGAGGCCACGCGTTACGACGTCTACCGCCGTCATGCCGAACACCTCGACCGGCACGTCGCACCGGTGGGCGATGTGGAGGGCTCGCCCGAGTGACCCTGCGGTCCTCCACACTCGGTTCTCCGGAGTGCGCCGAGCGGGCCCCCGGCCCGGAGCCGGGCCCCGCCTCGGGCCTCGGAGGCGTGTCGCGCACGGGACGCCCTTGCCCTCGTGGCGCCCGGCGCATAGGGTGCCCGATGGGAACCGAGCGGCACGTGGCGTGTATGCTGGCGGTCATCGGTCCCCAACGGCCTTCCTCCCGATCCGATCGAACGCAGGAGGTCGAACCCCCATGTCGTCCACGACGCGCCCTTTGGCCGTCCGGAGTCCGCAGCCGTCCCGATTCGCCACCGAAGTCCGCATTTCGTCGGAACCGGGTGTGCGAGAACTCCCAGGAGAGGCGGTGACCGTGCCCGACTACACCGCCCACCCCTTCCTCGATCCCGATCTGTTCCGCCGCGATCGCTACGCACTGCGCTACTTCCAGAGGCTGTTCCGCGATTCCCTTCGCAACGACTGGCAGTACTCACGCCTGCTGAATCGTCTCCTGCACCCGATGGGCGACGAATCCGCGCTCGAAGTCGACGAGCGCGTGCTGGCCAGCTACTTCGACGACGCCTCGCGCTACGTCTCCGAGTTGTCGGACCTCGTCGCGCCCGACGACCGTCAGCGCTACGAACCACTGCCCGAAGTGGCCGAGTGCAACGATCTGCGCGAACTCGGCGAGTTGTTGTTCGCCCGTGACCACGCCGATCCGGGGCGCGCCCGACGTGTCCGGTTCGAGGCCCAGCGCAAGCTGTACCTCACCAAGCTGCTCATCCAGATCGAGCACACCCGCGTGGTGCAGGACGGGCCGCGCCACCGGCGTTACCTGATCGAACTGCTCGACCGCGAGCTGTGGGCCTTCGCCACCGACGCGCGCGACGAGGTCGCCGCCTACGCCCTGGACCCGGAACAGGACGTCTCGCGCAACGGCGATGATCTCGAGTCGTGGAACTTCCGGGTGCGGCGCGTGCAGCGCGCGATCCCGGGCGGCGAGATCGACGTCGACGTCTATCACTTCGACACCCGCTTCAAGCGCGAGAGCGCCGGCTACGACTACAGCCCCGGCGGGACGGAGTACCGCGTGGCCGAGCGTACCCGCTACGCCCAGATGAAACGCAACCGCTCGGCGTCGATCCTCTCGAAGATGCTGCGCAAGGGGATCAACGACCCCAACTCGATCACCGACATGCTCGGCGCGAAGTTCATCGTGGCCACCGAGCGCGACGTCCAGCGGCTCGCCGAGCTGCTGCACCACGTGCTCGGGGGGATCTTCCTGTTCCGCAACCAGGTCGACCTGTTCCGCCGGCCCGAGGACCACGGAATGCTGAACCGGTTCAGTGCCCCGGACTTCAAGACCTTCAAGGAAGACGTGGACATCCTGTACCGTCCCGCCGAACAGGAGAACGGCCGGGCCTACTTGTTCAGCGTGGAGCTGCAGATCTTCACCGTGGAGAGTTTCCTGCAGACGGTCCACAGTCGCGCCTACACCTCGCACCGCGAGTACAAGCGGCGCCAGTTCCTTCAGGGCGTGATGCCCTCCGTGTTTCCGGCCAGTCTGTACGGCGCTCCCTCGCCTTCGCAGGAGCGCGGATCCCTCGACGGAGAAGCTGCCTGATGCCCATTCGATTCCAGGACGAAACCCGGCGCGGAGTGCGCGTGGTCCACCTCAGCGGGTCGTGGACTGCCGGCCCCGACGACGATCCCCTGCGCGCACAGTACCGACAGTGGATCGAGAACGGCGAGCGTGTCTTCGTCATGGACCTGTCGGCTCTCGATCTCCTGAACTCGATCGGTCTGGGCAAGCTGGTGAGCTACTACACGTCTTTGGCCCGTGAAGGCGGCCGGGTGGCCCTCGCCGGGCTGACCGAACGCAACCGGCGTGCGGCCTACATCGCCCGTATCCTTGACCTGTTCGAGGAGTTCGAGGACGTCGACACGGCGGTGGACGCCGTCGCGCCGGCGGAGAACTGAACCTGCACCGTCCCGCGTCCCGGAGCGAGACCATGAACTACGGCTACACCCGTGAAGTCGATCATCCCTTCGACCGCGCCGTCGAGCGTGTGACCGAAGAACTCGGCAAGGAGGGCTTCGGCGTGCTGACGTCGATCGACGTCAAGGACACGCTCAAGAAGAAGCTCGACGAGGATCGCCGGCCCTACGTGATCCTCGGCGCGTGCAATCCGCACTTCGCCCATCAGGCCCTGCAGATGGAAGAGGATCTCGGGCTGTTGCTCCCGTGCAACGCGGTGGTCTACGAGAACGAGAAGGGCCACACCGTGATCGGCGCGATCGACACCCACGCCATGCTCGGACTCGTGGGCAACGACGCACTCGACCCGGTGGCCGACGAGGTCAACGCGAGGCTGCGGCGCGCGATCGACGCCGTCTGAACGACACCGGCCGGTCAGCCGCTGCGGGGGCGGACCACACCGAGCACGGTCGTGTAGCCGTGCACGTAGGTGTTGCCCCCGACCGGCCCGATCTCTCCATTGGCGAAGAACCCGGCCACGGGCATGGGTCCGAGTGCTTCGTGCACCGAGGACACGTCGTGGTTCGCGGTCCCGAAGAGGTTGCGGCCCCGGCCGAGGCAGCTGAACTGCAGGACGGCGGCGGGTTCGGTGTCGGGTCGGCCGCCGACATAGCGCTGCAGGAGCAGGTCGAGATCGGCGGCCGCGGTCCGTCCGTCGCGCACGTGGAACTGCACCGTCTGGCCCTGCCGCAGCTCCGATCCGACCGCGATCACGCCCGATTCCCGGTGCATGCCCAGGATGTTCCGCACCAGGAAGTCGCCGCGGCCCATCTCCTCGCGCATCTCGTCGACGACCAGGCCCAGGTGCAGGGCGTGTCGGGCGAGCTGCCGTTCGTCGTCGTCGAGAGTGGTGAAGACCTCCTGCAGGACCTCCGTCGGCGGACGCTCGTCGAGTGCCTGCAACAACTGGCCTTCGCACTCGGTGATCCGGGCCGGCGCGCCGATCGGCCGGCAACCCTGGGCCACGATCGGGTCCACCCGGACGTTGCCCCACACGGCGAGCACCGTCGCCCCCTCGCGTTCGATGCCCTCGTCGGTGAACAGGGCGGTCGCGCCCGGTCCGCTCGCACCGCTGGCCAGCCCCCCGACGACTCGCGACGCGGGGTAGGCGTAGTCCAGGCCCTGCAGCAGCTGTTGGTGGTCGATCGTGAAGGGATCGCACAGCACCACGAAGTCGGGGTGGAGCTGGGGGTCCACACCGAAGAGGTCACGCCACGGAGCGGGGCTCCCGTCGAGGGGTGGCAGGTCGTCGGTGCCGACCGACGTGCACCGCATGTCCACGCCGGGCAGGTTGGCGGCGAGCAGGACGATCCCCGGACGGTCCTCGAGCTCCAGGTGGGAGCCGATGACCGCGGCGGCCGAGCATCCGAGGATCGAGGGGCCCGGACCGAAGCCGTCACGGAGACGATCCACGACGCGCCCGAGATCGAACAGGTGCTGTTCGCTGGCGTGGACGAAGAGGAGATCCACCGGGTCGCCGTTCATCCCCTGGCGGACGTCGTCGACCACGGCGTCGAGCGCGTGGTCGATGTCCTTCGTGTCACTGATGGCACTGACCCAACGCACGGTGGTCCTCCCCTTCGCGGTTCCCGGCGTCGCCAGGCCGGGACGCGGTCCCTAGCTTGTCGGCGCCGCATTCCCACGTGACGCGCCCGACGATGCGCCGCATCCTCGGCCGATCCGGGACACGGCGCATCTCGGTCCCCGGCACTGTAGGACCATCGATGGTTCGATTCCAGCAGAGCACACGATGATCATCCCACCTCGCCGTCTCCTGCTCGCGCCGCTCCTGCTGCTCGTCGCCTGCGGCGGCTCGCCCGACCGCGGCGCCCCTCGTTCCGGCGTCCCGGAGCGCGTCGTGTTGTTCGGGCCGAATCTCACGCAGACCGCCCTGCGGCTGGGCCACGCCGACCGGATCGCCGCGATCACCGACTACTGCCACTGGACGCACCCCTCGGCCGAACCCCCGCGGATCGGGGGTGCGCTGGATCCGGACCTCGAGACCATCGCACGGATCGACCCCGACCTCCTCGTACTGCAGGGACGGAGCGAGAGACTGCGCTCCTTCGCGGCCGATCAGGGTTTCGCGGTGGCCGACGTCGAGATGGACGACGACGTGTCGTCCATCCTGCGGGGCGTGGTGGCGATCGATTCCCTGCTCGGAGGCGGAGAGGCCGTCCGCGGCCACGCCCTGGTCGACACCCTTCGGGCCGAACTCGCCGCGCTGCGTGGGCCGCGGAGCACCGGCGGCCCGACCGTCCTTCCCGTCGTCTCGCGGGACCCCGACACCGTGCGCAGCGTCCTGACCGCGGGAGACGGAACGTTCCTGCACGAGCTGCTGCTGCACGTGGGTGCACGAGCCTGGACGGAGGGACGGGGGCGTGGCTACTTCGACGTGTCGTTGGAGGAGCTGGTGGCCGATCCGCCCGACCTCGTGCTCGAGATCGCCGCCGCCGGGGCCCCGACCGACCCACGCCGTTGGCGTGAACCCTGGTTCGAGCTGCTCGGCGATGGCGTGGTCGTGCGCCGCCTCGAGACGCCGACCGCCCTGATTCCGGGGCCGGGCATCGTGCGCACCGCGCGCGCCCTCGCCGAGGCGACGTCCGGGATCGAAGCCGCGGAGGGTCCGCGGTGAGCGGGACCGAAGGTCTGCGGATCGACGCAGTGGGCTTCGGCTACGAGGCCCAGGTCCCCGTGCTGACCGGGGTCGACCTCACCGTCGCGCCCGGAGATCTCGTCGTGCTGGTGGGAGCGAACGGAAGTGGCAAGAGCACCCTGCTGCGTCTGGCGGCGGGCCTGCGCGATCCGGACCAGGGAACGGTGACGCTCGACGGACAGGACGTGGCCGCACTCGATCCGCGCGCGCGCGCGCGGGCCATCGCCTTCCTGCCGCAGGACGTCCAGCCCGTGCACCGCTTGACCGCGCGCGAGGTCATCGAGCTCGGTCGGCATCCGCACCGATCGGTGGCGTGGTCGTCGGCCGGACCGACCGACCGGGCCGCCGTGGACGAGGCCATCGCCGTCTGCGACGTGGTCGAGCTGCAGACCCGTGCCTTCGACACGCTCAGCGGTGGGGAGCGGCAGCGGGTGTCGATCGCGGCCGCGATCGCCCAGAGCGGGCGCGTTCTCGTGCTGGACGAACCGACCGCGGCGCTGGACCTGCCCCACCAGGTGTCGGTCTTCGAATTGCTGCACGCCCGCGCGCGCGCGGGGCTCGCGGTGCTGATCGCGACGCACGACCTGAACCTCGCGGCGTCCTTCGGCGATCGGGTGGTGGCCCTGCACCAGGGACGGGTCCTGGCCGGCGGAAGCCCGGGCGACGTGATCCGGCCCGAGGTGCTGGGGCCGGTCCTCGGTCCCAGCAGCTGGATCGGTCCCCATCCCGCGACCGGGGGGCCCTGCGTGCTGCCCCGGGCGGGCGGCGAGGCCCGATGACCGTGGCTCGTCCGACCTCCGGCCGGTTCCGCTCGCGCGGACGCGCGCTCGCCGCCCTGGCCCTGTTGGCGGTGGCCGTTCTCGCGGCGGCCCCGTGGTGGGGGCGGGTTCCGATCGACCCCCTGAAGGGACTGGCCGAGTGGTGGGCCGGAGATCCCGGCACCGACGGGCGTGTCGTCGCGCTGCGCCTGCCGCGCATCGTGGCCGGATTCGTGGCCGGCGCCACGCTGGCCGCGGCGGGGGCGAGCTTCCAGACCTTGCTGCGCAACGCCCTGGCCACGCCGTACACACTGGGGGTCTCGTTCGCCGGGGCCTTCGGCGCCTTCCTCGCCCTGAGCGTTCCGGCGTTCTCGCTGACCGTGGGGCCGCTGTCGACGATCACCGTCTTCGCCCTTGCCTTCTCCCTGGTGAACGTGCTCACGCTGGAACGTTTCGCGCGGCGGGCTTCGGGACTCGGGGCGCACGAGCTGCTGCTGGCCGGCGTCACGCTGAACTTCGTGTTCGGCGCGGCGATCCTGTTGGTGCGTTTCCTGTCGGATCCGCTGCGGCTGCGCGCCATGGACCGGTGGATGATGGGCGGGCTGCAGATCGGGTCCTGGGACGAACTCGCGGCGCTGCCGTTGCTGGTGGTCCCGGCGCTGTTGGTGATCCTGCGAGCGGCACCGGCTCTCGATCAGCTCGCTCTGGGCGAGGAGCTGGCTGCGGCCCGCGGCGTGGATGTGGCACGGACCCAACGTCGCGTTCTGGTGGCCGGCTCGCTGGCGACCGCCGCCGTGGTGGCGGTCACGGGCCCGATCGGCTTCGTCGGTCTCTTGGCGCCGCACGCCGTGCGCGCGCTCCTCGGCGCCGGACATCGCGCATTGATCCCCGGGAGCATGTTGCTCGGCGGTACCTTCCTCGTGGTGGCCGACGGTGTCGCGCGGTCGATCACCCTTCTCGGCCGGGGCAGCGAGCTGCCGGTGGGAGTCCTCACGGCGCTGCTCGGAGGGCCGGCCTTCCTCGTGCTCCTGCTGCGCCAGCGCACCCGGCCCTGAACGCGCGGTGGCCGAGCGGAGGCCCCGGGACTAGGTTCGACGCATGGTACGGCTCACACGCATCTACACGAAGACCGGCGACGACGGGACGACGGGCCTGGTCGACGGATCCCGCCGTCCGAAGTGCGACCTCCGGCTCGAGAGCTACGGCACCGTCGACGAGTTGAACGCGGTGCTCGGCCTTTCCGTGGTCGCGGCCCGTCGCGACGGTGGCGAGATCTCCGTCGCGGTGGGCGCACTCCTGGAGCGGCTGCAGCACGACCTGTTCGACCTCGGAGCCGATCTGGCCACACCGGGTAACGGAGAGGGCCTGCGGATCACCGATGGGCAGGTCCGAGCCCTCGAAGCCGCGATCGACGAGCACAACGCGTCACTGCAGCCTCTCGAGAGCTTCGTCCTGCCGGGTGGCACGGAATTGGCCACTCTGCTCCACCAGGCGCGCACGGTGTGTCGGCGCGCCGAACGATGTGCGGTGCATCTGGCGGCCGAGGAGGAGATCGGGTCCCACGTGCTCGAGTACCTCAACCGTCTCAGCGATCTGTTCTTCGTGCTCGCACGGGCGGCGAATGCGCAGGGGGCGGGGGACGTCCTGTGGGTCCCCGGGAAGAATCGATCCTGAGACAGCGCCCGAGCGTTGTGGCCACGCTCACGGCTTGATGTTAGCCTGACGGGCAATCTGGGATCGGGGTGTGCCCCGCTCCGGTCTGCGCGTCGGGACGGCGGACTCCTGCCCGTGCCTCTCACCGCACGTCACGACGCAAGGGCGTCGACCGTCGGCGAGCCGCCGCGGACGCCCGACAACCCGTGTTGGAGGTGGCTGTCGTGCAGCGACGACCCGTCCCCTTCGTGGACGTTCCCGCGATGATGCGTGTCCACGGTGAGAACGTGGAGAAGGCGATCGCCGATGTCGTCCGCTCCGGAATGTTCATCAACGGCCCCAAGGTGCACGAGCTCGAGCAGCGACTCGCCGAGTACGTGGGGGTGCGCCACGCCATTGCCTGCGGCTCCGGGACCGACGCCCAGCAACTCGCGCTGATGGCCCTCGAGATCGGTCCCGGCGACGAGGTGCTCGTCCCCGACTTCACGTTCATCGCCACCGCCGAGGCCGTGGCGAACGTCGGGGCCACGCCGGTGATGGTCGACGTCGACCCACTGACCTTCACCATGGATCCCGTCGCCGCGCGCGCGGCGATGACGCCGAGGGTGAAGGCCATCGTGCCGGTGAGCCTCTTCGGCCAGACGGCGGCGATGGACGTGTTCGAGTCCATGGCCGAGGAATTCGGCGTCCACTGCATCGAAGACGCCTGTCAATCGCTGGGAGCCCGTCTGGGCGATCGTCGCAGCGGGAGTTTCGGGACGGCGGCCTTCACCTCGTTCTATCCGAGCAAGCCGCTGGGAGGGATCGGTGACGGGGGCATGGTCTTCACCGAAGACGACGATCTGGCCGAGCGGATCCGCCTCGTGCGCGAGCACGGTCAGGTGGGTCGTCACGAGCACGCCGTCCTGGGTGTGAACAGCCGGCTGGACGCCCTGCAGGCCGCGGCTCTTCTGGTGAAGCTCGACACCTTCCCGCGTGAGGTCGAGCTGCGCCGGGCGTGTGCCGAGCGCTACGACACGGCGCTGGCCGACCTGGTCCGGACGCCCTTCATCGCTCCGGGTCGCTTCTCGAGCTACGCGCAGTACACGATCCGGCTGGCCGACTCCGGATCGCGCGACGTCTTCTGCGATCATCTCTCGGAACTCGAGGTCCCCACGGCCCTGCACTACCCGCGGCCGGTGCAGACGCAGGTCTCGTTGCAGCGCGTGATCCAGCGGCGCGTGCCCACCCCGGTGACCGCCGAGCTCTGCGAGACCGTGATCTCGTTGCCGTTGTCGGCCTACATGGAGATCGACGACCAGGAACGGGTGATCGAGGCGGTCCACAGCTGGGCCGTGAGCGGTGATCGGGCGGCGGCGGCCGGGCGCTGACCCCACGACACGACCGTGTGAACCTTGCGAAGCGGCGCGGGACTTTCCCGCGCCGCTTCGTGTATGATCTCCGTGTACGATCATCCCAGCGCCTCGCCCTACGGCGCGTCCGCCCGTCCCTGATCCTCTCGACCCCTCCCGGTACCCCGTGCAGCTCGCTCGACACCGCCGATCGACCCGCGGGATCGTCCTCGCGGTCCATGCCGTCCTGTTCGTCCTGATCGCAACGTCCGCGTCCGCGGCCGACTGGCGCTCGTGGGTCGACGGAGCCGACTACGATCCGAGCGTCCCCGATCCCGACCAGTGGCTCGGGCGTCCCTTTGCCGAGCGTCATACCACCGTCGAAGAGATCTTCGGTTACGTGCGCGCCCTGGAGCGCACGAGCGATCGCGTGCGGGTCGAACGGATGGGACGGAGCGTGCAGGGCGACCCGCTGTTGCTGCTCGTGATCGGCGAACCGGGGGTCGAGGTCTCGACGAGCCGTCGGGACTCGCTGCTACGGATCGTCCGTGATCCGTGGCGCTCCGACGAGGAGCGCCGCCGTCGCGCGGCCGAGGGGTTGCGGCCGGTCGTCTGGATCGCCTGCAGTGTGCACGGAGACGAGGCATCGGGTTCGGACGCGGGGCTGTTGCTGGCCTATCACCTGGCGGCCGATCGGAGCGAGCGCACGCGAGACATCCTGCGCGAGTCGATCGTCCTCGTCGGTGCCTCGCACAACCCCGACGGTCGCCGTCGCTTCCTGCAGCACGTCCGCAACTTCGGCCGGCACGAACTCGATCCCGATCCCTCCCCGTGGGCGGCCGAGCACTGGCAGTTGTGGCCCGGTGGGCGCACCAACCACTTCCTCTTCGACCTCAATCGCGACTGGGCGTTCCTCACGCAACAGGAGACGCGTTCGCACGTCGATGCCTTCCTGCGCTGGCGTCCCCAGGTCTTCGTCGATCTGCACGAGATGGGGCGGGAGTCGAGCTACTTCTTCCCTCCGCCGGCCGACCCCATCAATCCGAACATCCCCGAAGACCACCTCGAGTGGTTCGAGGTCTTCGGACGGGCCAATGCGGAAGCCTTCGACGCGCGCGGTTTCGATTACTACGTGCGCGAGGACTTCGATCTCTTCTACCCCGGCTACGGGGACAGTTGGCCGACCTTGCAGGGTGCGGTGGGCATGACCTACGAGCAGGCCACCACGCGTGGTCGGGCGCTGCGTCAGCGCGGCGGACGGATCGTGGGCTATGCCGACGCCGTGCACCGTCATTTCGTGGCTTCGTTGACGACGGTTCGCACGACGGCCGAGCGATCGCGGGACCTGGTGCGCTCCTATGTCGAGTTCCACGAGGAGGCCCGGCGCCGGGCCGAGGACGACCGCCGCGAGGAGCTGGTCGTCTCGGTGGCCACCAAGGGTGCCGAGGCGACACGTCTGGCCCATGTGCTCGCGGAGCAGGGGATCGAAGTGTGGCGCACCAACGAGGCGCGTGAGGTCTCGCTGACCGTCTACGACGACGACGACGAGCGCGACGTGCGGTTGCCCGCAGGCAGTTTCCGCATTCCCGTGCAGCAGCCCGCGTACGCGCTCGTGCGGAGCCTGCTCGATCCCCATACGCCGATGGACGACGAGTTCCTCGCCCAGGAGCGCGCGCGCCGGGAACGTGGCCTCCACAACCGCTTCTACGACGTGACCGCCTGGTCGCTGGTGTTCAGCTACGGGGTCGAGGCCTACACTTCGTCACGGCGTCTCGACGTCCCGAGCGAACGCTTGCGCCACGGCGAGGCCGACTGGCATCCCGACGGTGGCATCGTGGGGTCGCGGGACGCCGGCTACGGTTGGATCGTGCCCTACCGCGACAACGCGGCGGTCGAGGCCTTGCTCGCATGCTGGAGGGCCGGCCTGCAGGTCGAGACGGTGCTCGGTGCCTTCGTGCACGGCGGCGTCGAGATTCCGCGCGGAAGCTTCGTCGTCAAGCGGGCCGCCAACGACCACGTGGTCGACCTCGACGACGTGATGGCGTCGGTGGCCCGGAAGGCCGGAGTCGACGTCCACGGGATCGACGCGAGCTGGACCGATCGCGGGCCATCCCTCGGCAGTGGGCAGGCACGGGTCCTGCGCGAGCCGTCGGTCGGTCTGGTGACCGGACCGGGGGTCTCGCCGGCCAGCGCGGGCGGGCTGAACTGGTTGCTCGAGGACCGTTACGGCCTGGACTTCACCACGCTCCTGCTCGGTTCGCTGCACCGGGTCGATCTGTCGGACTTCGACGCACTGCTGATTTCCTCCCTGGCCGACGCGCACGCACTTCCCCTGGACGCACTCGAAGGATGGGTCGAAGCCGGTGGAGTCCTGGTCGCCGTGGGTGACGGCGCGGCAGCCATCGTGGAGCCGCGCGGCGAGGACACCGAGCAATGGACCACCGTCCAACGTGTGCGCGATCTGGCCGATCTCACCGACGAGGAAGGCCGTCTGGGTGAGTTCGTGGTCGGTGCCGATCCCGAACCCGACGAACCCGGTTCGCCGTTGCCTCCCGAGCGCCGCCCGCTACGGACGCCCGGTGCCATCGTGCGCCTGCAACTGGACGAGTCGCACTACCTCACGCTCGGCGAGAGCCGAACGGCCCACGCACCGGTCCTCAGCGATCGCATCCTGACTCCGTCACGGAGTGGACGTACGGTTGCGCGGATCGATTCCGAACAGCCGCGGCGGTCGGGATTCATGTGGCCGGTCATGGAGGAGGCCCTGAAGGGCAAGGCCTACCTGGTCGAGGAGACGCGCGGCCGCGGCCGCGTGATCCTGTTCGCCGAGGACCCCGGATTCCGCGGCACGTGGGAAGGATTGCACCGCCTGCTGTTGAACGGGTTGCTGTTGGGACCGAGTCTCGCGGGCTGAGCGGGATTCAGTCCTGGAATCGGTGTCGAGACGCCACGTATTCGTGACGCCCATCACGACGGATTGCGTGTAGGATCGCACACCACAGATCTTGAAGACCCTTACCGCTGGCGCGGGTCACGGGTTCGGGTAGACTGACCATCGACGATCGGTCAAGAGATCGTTAACCTCCCGAGGTCTTCCCGGCCCGCGCCGGGATCGGACCGAAGAGGAGCGCGGACGTGGTCCGCATGCATCGCAACTGGGGGTCGAGCTCACACACGGGCGCCGTGAGTCGACCTGTCGAGCGATTCACTGGGCGTGGTGAACGCTCGCGATGCAGGGCAGGTTTCGGAGGACCGGCGGAACCACGGGACCAGGTTCCCCGGTCGATCCACTCCGGAGCTCCGACCCGTCCGCGCTCCCACCTCGACTTCGAACGGACTCACCGATGACGCCGCCGGATCCCGGGTCGCGCCCGGTCGAGACCGAGCTCAAGCTGCTGTTGCCCGATCGCGAGGCCGTCCGGCGTCTGATCGACGCCCTGGGCCCCGAGTCGACCCCGCAGCACCAGGTCAACGTGTACTTCGACGACGGCGACGGAACCTGGAGCGCGGCCGGGTGGGCCGTGCGCCTTCGCCGTGAGAACGGCTCGCTGAAGTTGACCGTGAAGACCACGGGCACGGCGCGGGGGGACTTCGTCGAGCGCGGCGAGTGGGAGACCGATCTCGATCCCGATCGCGAGGCCGCATTGTCCGACGGCGGTGCGCCGCTCCTGCAGGCCGTCGAGCGGTTGCTCGGCGATCAGGACCTTCCACCGCGGCTGCGCGAGGCGGGCCTGCGCCCGGTCGGGACCATGCGCAACCTGCGCCGCCGGGCGCCCCTGCCCGGCTTCGAGGGTCTGGTCGTGGAGTGTGACGAGACCACCTACCCCAACGGCGAGGTCCTGTACGAGGCCGAGCTCGAGGTCGAGGACGCGAGCGGGGCCGAAGACGCCGTCTCGCGGTTGCGTTCGATCTTCGAGCGCCTGGACCTGCCCTGGCGGCCGTCCGACGTGAGCAAGCGCGCGCGGCTCGAGCGTGTTCTCCGGGGCGGCGCCGCGTAGATCCGCACGAGCAGGGTACGCGACGGCCGGCCCCGCTGGGCGGAGCCGGCCGTTCGTGGGCGCGCGATCAGGGGCTGACGGAGACGCCCTCGGACCGGTCGAGTATAGACGACGCGCTGCGAGAGGACCAGAGCGCGGTGGTCTCGGGATCGCCGTCGATCTCGGCCATCAGTCGCTCGGTCAGGGTGGTGCGATCCTCGGGGTCGCCCGACGACAGCAGGCGTTCGGTCTCGTCGGTGGTCTCGACGCGTGGTGTGCGTGTCTGGAGCAGCGGATGGGCGTCGGGGTCGACGGTATCGCTCGGGACCGGCCGGTAGCGGTTGAAGAAGTCCAGGTGCCACCAGAGGAACTCACCGACGCGGCGCCGGCCGCGGTCGTCGTCACCGAAGTGGGCGAGGGCGAGGGCGCGGTAGCGGCGCAGCACGTCGAGGCGCGCCTCGGGATCGAGCAGGTGATCGCGTCGCTCGGCGATCTCGCGGAAGAGCCATGGCTTGATCAGCGCACCGCGCGCGAGCATCACGCCGGCACAACCGGTGTGGGCGCGGTGCCGCTCGACGTCGCGCCAGGTCAGCAGGTCTCCGTTGCCGATCACCGGGATCGTCACGCTGTCGACGAGGGTGGCCACGGCGTCCCAGTCGGCCGCGCGGCTGTAACGTTGGGCCCGGCTGCGTCCGTGCAGGGTGACGGCGTCGGCTCCCGCGTCCTCGCAGGCACGGGCCACCTCGAGGAAGCGCGGCTTCGAATCGTCGTATCCCAGGCGAATCTTCACGGTGAGCGGTACGTCGATCGCCGCCCGCATGGCGGCGACCAGCTGCTCGACCTTGCGCGGCTTGCGCATGAGCGCCGCCCCCATGCCCTTGCGGCAGAAGGCGTCGATCGGGCAGCCCAGGTTCACGTCGACGAAGTCGGCCCCGCGTTCGACCGCGATCCGTGCGGCGTCGGCCATCTCCTGGGGGACACGGCCGGCGAGCTGGGCTCCGAAGGCCGGTTCGTCGTCCGCGCGGCGCAACAGTGCCATTTCGCCCCGCTTGCCCTTCAAGACGAAGCGCGCGACGGCCATCTCGCCGCAGGTGATGCGCGCTCCCAGCTCCACCGTCAGCCGACGGAAGGGGAGGTTGCCGCCCTTGGTCAACGGGGCGAGCAGCACGGAGTCGCGGAAGTAGGCCTGTCGGGCGTCGGCGTCCATGGGCGACCAGCTTAGGAGGTTTCGGGCTGGTGGCCAGCGTCGACTTGACCGCCGTGTCCGGGTCGGTCCACCCTCTGCGCTTCCCGCGCCGCGAACCCGGCGCGCTCGACCCGCTCCCGGAGGCAGACCTTGGAGTTCGTGAGCATCGCCGATGACGTGCGTCTCGGCCAGGACGTGAAGATCCACCGGTTCGTGAACCTGTACGGGTGCGAGATCGGCGACGAGACGCGCATCGGCACCTTCGTGGAGATCCAGAAGGGGGCGCGGATCGGCCGCCGGTGCAAGATCAGCAGCCACACCTTCGTGTGCGAGGGTGTCGACATCGGCGATGGTTGTTTCGTCGGCCACGGCGTGCTGTTCATCAACGACAAGAACCCGCGCGCCGTCACCCCCGAGGGCGAGCCCGAGGGCGAGGACGACTGGGCCGGCCGCTTCGTCCGTACCCGCATCGGCGACCGGGTCTCGATCGGCTCGGGGGCGATCGTCATGGGCGGCGTGACCGTCGGCGACGACGCACTGATCGGTGCTGGTGCGGTGGTGACCCGCGACGTGGAAGCGGGCGCGACGGTGGCGGGGGTGCCGGCCCGCGTCATGCGGCACGGCGGCTGAGTCGTTCTCGTCCCCCTGGCGCGCGAATTGTTGGGCCTCGACCGGGGCCGGCCGTGGAGAGCCGGTCGGTGTCGATCGAGGTGGCCATGCGTGGAGTGCTGTTCGCCCTTCCCGAGGACGTCGAACGCTTCGAGGTGGTTCTGCGCCGCGGCCTGGGGGCCGAAGCGCTGTTGCCGCGGGGTCGTTGGTTGCCCGCGCGTCGCGACAACCGCACCGTGGTCCGCGCCGCGCTCCGGCGTCGCGGGTGGGTGGTCCGTGAGCGGCCCGAACGCGCCTTCGACCGGATCCTGGTCGATGCGGCCGTGCCGCCGACCGCGGTCCTGCCCTGGCTCGCCCCCGGCGGACGGGTGGTCCTGTGGTTCGAGGGCGGACGCTCGCCGTGGGTGCTGGGGCCGATCGCCGGCCCCGTGGCCCAACCCGAGATCGCGGCCCTCGCGGTGGGCCACGGCGTGGACCGATCGGGCCTGCATCCCGAGCACACGACCGTGGTCGGAGACCCGCGCCTCGATCCCGCGGCCGACCCGGGAGCCGCGGCCCGGGCTCGCAGCTCCCTGGGACTCGACCCTCGCCGTCCCGTGATCGTGGTCGCCCCGGAGCGCGCTCTACCCGGAGACCGCTGGGCCGCCGCGCTCGCCTCCCTGCGATCCGACGCGCAGGTGGTGCTCGCACCGAAGGGTGCGGTGTGGTTGCGCGATCCCTGGCCGCGCGCCTGGACCGGTCCCGGACTCTTCGTGGCGCGGCCCGGCGAGGAGCCGGCCTTCGCGGATCTGCTCGCGGCGGCCGATCTCGTGGTGTGCGACGGCGAGGCGATCGCCCGTTCGGCTCTCATCTGCGGGCGGGGGGTCGTGGCCTGGGCCGACGGTCGCCATGGCCGCCCGGACGGAGAGTTCGACGTCGTCGACGACGTGCACCGCCTGCGGGAAGCGGTCCTGGACCGCTCGCTCGCTCCCGCCCCGCACGCGTCCGGGTCCGCGTCGGCGACTGCGGCGCTGGCCGCGGTGTTCACCGCCGCGCCTCTCGACGTCGCTGCGCTCTGATCGCCGGGTGCTCAGTGGCCCGCGCTCGCCTCGCGCCAGACCGGGGCGGCGTCGAGCACCACCGACATCCGACCTCCCAGCCGGGCGGCGGGTCGCGGCTGGGACGTGGCCACCGGGCGCCGGCGCTGACCGTGTTGGGCGAGCAGCCGGGCAACGTCGACACGACTCTGCGGGTCGTCGGTCCCGGTGATCTCGCGGGTCAGGACCATTCCGCACAGCCCGTCCTCGATCAGGTCGGACAGGCGTTCGACGTCGCGATGCCGAGGCTGGTCGCGGCGCAGCATCGAAGGCAGGACGCCCGAGGCCAGCAGGGTGGGTGTGCCGCGGTCGCTGGCGTGTCGGACCGCCGAGGCGAGCATCGCATCGGTTCGGCGGGTGCCGAGCGAGTGGCGCAGTTCCTCGCGATCGAAGAGCAGGGCGTCCGCCACCTCGCAGAGGGGTCGCAAGGCGTGACGCAGGGCGCGCGGTGTCGACAGGGTCACGCTGAGCCGGACGGAGTCGGGCAGGAACTCGCGGGCATGCAGCACGTCCTCCGCGCTCCGCACCCCGCGCAGGTTCACCCAATCGAAGTCCTCGGCCGCGGCGAAGACGAGGAACTCGCTCGTCGTGAGCAGCGTGTCGCGATGCCGGGTGTCGGGGCCCGGGATGTCGAACAGCACCGGGTGGGCGCACGCCTCGCGACGGCGCTCGATCGTCTCGAGCGTGCCGCTGGCGCCGTCGATCCGCACCCAGTCGATGCCGCGGGGCACTGCGCCGGGCCCCTCGATCGTGGCGACGAGAAGAACCGGCAGGGAACGGGCGGCGTCGACGGAGGGCGAGGCCAGCAGCTGCGGAGTCATGATTCCTCCACGGGACGAACGGCAACGATCTTCGACGCCGCGCTGTGCAAAGGCGGTGCCGCGTCCGTGGTGAGGGCCGCGCGGGCGGTCTACGACGGGCCGGACGCCGATTCCCCACCGTGGGCGGGACGGCGGGGAGGATTGGCCCGGAAGTTGGGTCGGCAAGCTTTGCGACGATGCGAGAACAGGATGTGCGTCTGAACGCGTGCCACCTCACTGCGCGTGGTGAAGCGATCGAGCAGCAGATCCCGCAGGTGGTCGGTGTCGGTCACCACGACGTGCAGCAGGAAGTCGTGTTCGCCGCTCACGTGGAACACCGCGACCACCTCGTCGACGTCGTCCACGTCGTCGAGGAAGGTGTCGACCACCTCCCGCGAGTGTTGGGTCAGCTGCACGGCGATCAGTGCCTGGACGCCGATTCCCAGCGCGTCGTCGGACACCTCGGTCCGCGCGGGTCCGAGGGCCCCGGTCGCTCGTAGCCGTCGCACGCGTTCCAGGCACGACGAGGGGGCGAGGTGCACGCGCGCGGCCAACTCCTTGTTGCTCAGCCGAGCATCGTTCTGCAATGCCTCCAGGATGTCGAAGTCGATTCGGTCGAAGTCGCTCACAGGGCCTCGGTTCCGGAGTGGATTCGGTATCGAACGAACAGGATTCGACTAGTGTGTACGATGACCGAAGGTCGTGCAAGCAGAGTCCGCGTTCCCCGGAGGCCCCCGTGTCGATCCATCCGCGCACCCGCAGTGTCCACGCCGGTCGGGACGACCTCGCCCGGCTCGGCGTCCACGCTCCGCCCATCGACCTGTCGAGCACCTATCCGCTCCGCGACCTCGACCGTGCCACCGGTAGCCTCGACGCCATGGCCCACGGGGAGGGACCGCGTCACGGCGAGGCGGTGTACGCGCGCCTGCACAATCCCACCGTCGCGCGCTTCGAGACCGCACTGGCCGAACTCGAGGAATGTGCCGAAGCCGTCGCCTTCGGCTCGGGCATGGCTGCCATGACGGCGGTCCTCATGGCCGCCCGCGAAGACGGCGACGAGATCGTCGCGGTGCGTCCACTCTACGGAGGCAGCGATCACCTGCTCTCGGGTGACCTGCTCGGGCTGACGGTCCGATGGACGGCGGCCGACCGTGTGGCCGCGACGATCGGTCCCCGCACGGCCCTGGTCGTGCTGGAGACGCCGGCGAATCCCACCCTCGATCTCGTCGACCTCGACGCCCTGGTCGGTGCCGCGGACGGCGTGCCCGTCCTCGTCGACAACACCTTCGCCACACCCGTCCTGCAGCGCCCGGCGGGACACGGTGCACGCATGGTCCTGCACAGTGCGACGAAGTTCCTCGGGGGCCACGGCGACGTCGTGGGGGGCGTGGTCGCGACCGATTCCACGTGGGCGGCACGTTTGCGCCGTGTGAGGGTCGCCACGGGAGCCCTGTTGCATCCACTCGCGGCCTACCTGTTGCATCGCGGACTGCCCACCCTCGGCCTGCGGGTGGAGGCGTCGCAGGAGACGGCGACCGCGCTCGCGGCGCGCCTGGCCGACCACCCGTCGGTCCGCGCGGTGCGACACCCGTCGCGACCCGGCGCCGATCCCGACGGTCTGGTCGGTCGTCAGATGAGCGGGCCGGGTTCGCTCGTCACCTTCGACGTCGACGGCGGACACGAGGTCGCGGCCACGGTGATGAAGTCCACGCGGTGGTTCACGCCGGCGGTCAGTCTGGGATCGGTGGACTCGTTGATCCAGCACCCGGCGGGGCTGACCCACCACGTCGTCGATCCCGACGCCCGCGCCGCCAGTGGAATCGGGCCGCAGACGCTGAGGATCTCGGTCGGCCTGGAACACGTCGACGACCTGTGGGCCGACCTCGACTCCGCGCTGCGGCGCGCGGCGGATACGAGGGTGCGACCGGTGCGCGTCTGATCACCGACTTGTCGTCGGCCGGAGGATCCCGGATCATGGAGGCTTCCCCGCAACCCGGTGCGTGACTCCATGCCCATTCCCGTGGTCGACGCCGCGTCGCGGCGGCCCCTGCGCCGTGCCGACTTCACCGACTGGACCTCCTACTACTGGACCTACCAGCACCAGTTGGTGACCGAGCACCTCGTGCCCTGTCTCCGGGACTGGGATGTGTGGTCGGACGGTGTGCGTGTGTTGGACGTGGGATGCGGCGACGGCGGCGCGAGCACGGCGCTCGCCGAACACGGAGCGCGGGTCCAGGGCTTCGACCTCGACGGCAGGCGCATCGCCGGCGGGGTCGAGCGGGCCCGGGCCCGCGGCGTCGATCTGGACCTGTCGACGGCCGACGTCACCGACGCCGACACCCTCGACGACTTCGCCGGTCCCCACGACCTGATCCTCTTCCGCGACGTGCTCGAACACATTCCCGATGTCGATGCCGCACTGCGGAATTGCCGCGCACGCCTCGCCGACGGCGGAGGCATCGTCGTGATCTATCCGCCGTACTGGTCTCCGTACGGGGGGCACCAGCAGATCCTGCACCCACCGAAGAAGCTCGGTGTGCGCTGGGCCAAGCTTCCCTTCGTCCACTGGCTCGGTCTGCATCCATGGCGTGCCCTGGCCCGTGGTCCGGAAGGCGACGACCCCGAGTGGGAGGAGATCGAGACGATCCGACGCGCGTGTCTCACCGTCGGAGGTCTCGCCGATCGCGCGCGCGCACACGGTCTGCGTGTGGAACGGGCGCGTCGCTATCTGCTGCGTCCGACCTTTCGTCTCCGTTACGGCACGCCCGTGGTGGGGGCCGGCTGGCTCGGGGAACTGCCGGGCCTGCGTGAACTCCTCGTGACGGGAAGCTGGGAGCTGTTGCGCGCGGTTCCGCGTGACGGAGTGTGACGGACGATCGCTCTCCTCGGCGCTCACTGGAGACGACCGGGCTTGGCGTGCGCACCCACTGCGGGTCCGTCCCGTGCTACGCTTCCGTGACACCGGGAGTGAGACACCATGGAACCGATCGACTACGAAGCCGAGTACGAACGCCTCCGAGACGAGATCGAGCAGTTGCCGCCCGAGCAGCGGGAAGCGCTTCGTGCGCTGCACGCCGAATCCGTCGAACGCCACGAGCAGATCCAGCGCGCCCGTACGCAGAACGAAGAGGCCCTGACCGCTCTGCGCCTACGTCTGCAGGAGATGGCCGACGGATTCCATCGACTCGACACCGCGGTCGCCGACCTGCGTCTGGTGACCAAGATGGCCCTGTTCGAGTACGAGGCGCGCCAGCGCGAGAGTCGCGGGGGCGGCACCGAGCCGCCCGTCGACGACGCCTGAGCTTGCTCCACGGCGCGGCCCGACCTACGATCCGCCGATCATGGACGAACGACCGATCGAACTCCCCGAGGGCCGTCCCGCCATCCGCGTGATGATGATGCCGCGCGAGACGAATGCGCACGGCACCATCTTCGGCGGGATCATCCTTTCCTACATCGACCAGGCCGGCGCGGTGGGTGCCGTCGAAGCTGGTGCCATGCGCGTCGTCACCGTGGCCATGGACAAGGTCGAGTTCCATCAACCCGTCTACGTGGGTGACCTGGTGTCGCTGTTCACCGAGGTGGAACGACGAGGTCGGACCTCGCTCACCATGCGGGTGACCGTGTGCGCCCAACGGGCGAAGCAGCCCCGGGATCTGGTGCTGGTGACCGAGGCCACCGTCACCTACGTGAACGTCGACGACGCCGGGACGCCGGCGGCGCTCGAGCCTCCCGTGTCCTAGGCCCGGCTCGCGTCGATCAGCCCGTAGCCGAGGAGCCGCCGTAGGCGATCCTGGGGCCAGTCGGCGTGGATCTCGATCGGCGCCTCTCCGTCTTCCAGCCTGATCGTGCGGGCGTGGAGCAGTTGGCCGTTCCGGTCCGGATCGAGCGCCGGATCTCCGTAACGAGGGTCGCCCACCACGGGCAGGCCGACGATCCGGCAGTGGGCGCGGATCTGGTGGGTGCGCCCGGTGAGAGGTTCGGCTCGGAGCAGACTCACGCCGCCGCTCCGGCGCAAGAGGTGGAAGCAGGTGCGTGCACGCTGGCCGCCGATCGTCGTCTCCTCGCCGGCATCGATCATGCGGGGTTCGTGGGTGCGGGCATCACGGCGCCGCGCGAGCGGGACGTCGACGTCGAAGCGCGCGGACTCGGGGGTGCCGTGGACCACGACCTCGTAGGTCTTGTGCACGTGATCGTGTTCGAGCGCGCGGCGGAATCGATCGAAGGCCGCCGCCGTGAGCGCCACGACCACGACCCCCGTCGTGTGCCGATCGAGACGGTGGCAGGGCTCCGGACGGACTTCGCCGGACCCGATGCGATCGCGCAGGAACTCCCGTAACCAGGCGCCGAGTGCGTGGTCGTCGCGTCCGTCGTCGCTGCAGGCGACTCCGGCGGGTTTTGCGACGAAGAGGAGGTCGTCGATCTCGGCGAGCACCTCGATCGGCGGACCGGTGTAGGGACGCGCGGGTGATGACGGCGGTTCCGTGCCGGCCGACGGGCGCGGTGTGTGGTGGACGACGACACGATCTCCTTCGGAGAGTTGCTGGTCCGCCCGACCACGCTTGCCGTCGACCCGGATCTTCTTCGTGCGCAGCAGGCGGCGCACCAGCGACATCGGGACGCGGCCCAACTGCACGGCGACGAAGCGGTCGAGGCGTCGGCCGGCGTCGGCGGCGGTGACCACGAACTCGTGCTTCACGACGCCTCGCCTCCAGTCGGAGGCCAGGGTTCGCCCAGGTCGCGGAGCCGCTCCACCGGGTCTCCCGCACGCGCGGCGGGGACGCGCCGGAGCACGATTCCCTCGCCCGTGCACACGGGGCAGGCCGGATCGGGATCGTCGCCGACTCCACAGCGCGGGCAGGGGAGCGACACCACCGCCGCGGGTTCCTCGTCGCAGGGTCTCGATGGTTCCATGGCCGGCGGCCTCCGACGAAGAAGGGGACGACCGCGCGGTCGCCCCCTCCGTCGATTCGATCGAGTGGCGCGGGGCGCTCAGTCCTCGATGTCGAAGCTCACGCCCTGGGCGAGCGGGAGCTCCGGGCTCCAGTTGATGGTGTTGGTCTGGCGGCGCATGTAGGCCTTCCACGAGTCACTCCCGGACTCGCGGCCGCCGCCCGTCTCCTTCTCCCCGCCGAAGGCACCGCCGATCTCCGCACCGCTGGTGCCGATGTTCACGTTCGCGATCCCGCAGTCGCTGCCCTCGTGGCTGAGGAATCGCTCGGAGCGGTACATGTTGCTCGTGAACAGGCTCGACGACAGGCCCTGCGGTACGTCGTTGTGCATGGCGATCGCTTCGTCGGTGTCGGAGTACTCCATCACGTAGAGGATCGGGGCGAAGGTCTCCTCCTGCACGATCTCCATGTCGTTGCGGGCCTTCACGACCGTGGGCTCCACGAAACAGCCCTTGCGGTCGATCCGCTTGCCACCGCAGAGGACCTCGCCGCCTTCCTGCTCGATCCGAGCCATGGCGTTCATCATGTCGTCGATCGCACCTTCGTCGATCATGGGTCCGACCAGCGTCTCGGCCTCCAGCGGATCGCCGATGGGCACGCTCTGGTAGGCCTTGACGAGCTTCTCGGTGAACTTCTCGGCGATGCTCTCGTGGATGATCAGCCGGCGCGTGCTCGTGCAGCGCTGTCCCGTGGTGCCCATGGCGCCGAAGGCGACGGCACGCAGTGCGAGGTCGAGGTCCGCCGTCTCGTCGACGATCACCGCGTTGTTACCGCCGAGTTCGAGGATGCTGCGGCCGAGACGTCCGCCGACGACCTGGCCGATGCGCTTGCCCATCTTCGTGCTCCCGGTCGCGCTGATCAGCGGGAGGCGTTCGTCGTTGATCATGCGCTCGCCGATGACCGAACCGCGGCCCACGGCCAGCGAGAACACGCCCTCGCAACCGTGTTCCTTCATCACCCGGTTGCAGATGTGCTGGATTGCGATCGCGCACAGGGGAGTCTTCGACGAGGGCTTCCAGATCATCGTGTCGCCACAGGCGGCGGCGACCATGGCGTTCCAGGCCCACACGGCGACCGGGAAGTTGAAGGCGGTGATGATGCCGACCGGCCCGAGCGGATGCCATTGCTCGTACATGCGGTGACGATCGCGCTCGCTGTGCATGGTCAGGCCGTAGAGCTGTCGCGACAGACCCACGGAGAAGTCGGCGATGTCGATGGCCTCCTGGACCTCCCCCTCGCCCTCGCTCAGGATCTTGCCCATCTCCCAGGCGACCAGCTGGCCGAGAGGCCGCTTGTACTTGCGGAGTTCCTCGCCGATGTCGCGGACGACCTCGCCGCGCTTCGGGGCCGGTGTCATGCGCCAGAGCCGGAATCGTTCCTGCGAGGCCTGGACGATGGTCTCGTACTCCTTCTCCCCCGCCTGCAGCACCTTGGCGATCGGCTCGCCGGTCACCGGGGACACGCTCGTGAGCTCCCCTCCACTCGGATTCTCGAGCCAGTCGGCGGCGTAGGCTCCAGAATTCACACCCGAAAGTCCCAGTTCACGTAGGAAGTCCCGCATCGCGCTCGTGCTCCGGTTGGTGGCGTAGGCTGGTTCCGTCCCGCGCGGACGCGCGGACGTGGGGCGTCGGAAGGGCGCCCGACCGGGCACGATAGCACAGGGTCTCCGCGGTGGCCACGGCACCCGGGAGCCGGTAGTTTCCCGTCCACTTCCCCTGACTGGAGACCGTCGTGAGCACCTCCGGACCGTCGAACCGCCTCGCGCACGAGAAGAGCCCCTACCTGCTGCAGCACGCCCACAATCCCGTGGACTGGTATCCGTGGGGCGACGAAGCCCTGCAGCGCGCGAAGGACGAGGACCGGCCGATCTTCCTGTCGATCGGCTATTCGACCTGCCACTGGTGCCACGTCATGGAGCGCGAGTCGTTCGAGAACGAGGAGATCGCACGGCTCATGAACGAGCGCTTCGTGTGCATCAAGGTCGACCGCGAGGAACGTCCGGATCTCGACGAAATCTACATGGCGGCGGTGCAGGCGATGACCGGACAGGGGGGCTGGCCCCTCAGTGCCTGGCTCACCCCCGACCTGGAGCCCTTCTACGGCGGGACCTACTTCCCGCCGGACGACCGTTTCGGTCGACCGGGATTCCCACGTGTGCTCGAGGCCCTGTCCGAAGCCTGGAACGAGCAGCGCGAGCAGGCGTTGACGCAGGCGCGGAAGCTGACCGAGGCCCTGTCCGGCCTGGGCGTCCCACGGGCCGGCGGTGAGATCGACGGTCGCGAAGTCGTCGACCGTACCTACGAATCGTTGCGGAACAGCTTCGAGCCGCGCAACGGTGGTTGGGGCAACGCCCCCAAGTTCCCGCGCACCGACTTCGGGGCCCTGTGTCTGCGCGTGTTCCACCGCACCGGCGACGAGCGCGCCCTGGACATGGTCTCGACCACGCTCGACGCCATGGCGCGCGGTGGGATCTTCGACCACCTCGGAGGCGGCTTCGCACGCTACTCCACCGACGAGCGTTGGCTGGTTCCGCACTTCGAGAAGATGCTCTACGACAACGCCCAGCTCGCCTTCCACTACGTCGAGGCCGTGCAGTTGACCGGTCGCGAGGATTGGGTCGCGGTCGCGCGTGCCACCTTCGACTACGTGCTGCGTGACATGACCGACGAGCGCGGTGGCTTCCACTCGGCCGAGGACGCCGACAGCGAGGGCGAGGAGGGCCGCTTCTACGTCTGGTCGATGGAGCAGATCGAGAAGCTGCTCGACGCCGAGGAACTGGACGTGTTCGCGGCCTACTACGGCGTGACCGCGGGCGGCAACTGGGAGGGGAAGAACGTCCTCGAACGCGCCACCACGATCGAACACGTGGCCCAACAGGTCGGGGTCGACGCCGGCGAGGCCATGGCGCGCCTCGACCGTGCGCGCGAGAGACTGTTCCGTCATCGTGAGCGCCGCATCCGGCCGGGTCTCGACGACAAGGTGCTCACCGCCTGGAACGGGTTGATGGTCCAGGCGCTGGCCCGCGGTGCGGTCGTGCTCGACGAACCGCGCTACGCCGAGGCCGCCGCGCGCGCCGCCGATTTCCTGTTGAACGAGATGCGCACCGATGGCGGTCTGTTGCGTCGCTGGCGCGAGGGCGAAGCTGCCATCGATGCCTTCGCCGAGGACTATGCCTTCCTCGTGCGCGGTCTCCTGGAACTCTACCAGTGCGATCTCGAGCCCCGCTGGATCCGGGCCGCGCGCGAACTCCACGACGAGTGCTTCGATGTCTTCGGTGACCCCGACGGCGGTGCGCTGTTCAATACGCGGCCCGATCGTGCCGATCTGATCGTCCGGACGAAGGCGGGATACGACGGCTCGATCCCCACCGCGAACTCGGTCGCCGCCGCCAACGCGCTGGTCCTGCACGAACTCACCGGTGAGGCCCGCTATCGGGAGCAGGCCGAGGGGATCGTGCGCACCTTCTCGGCCCTGCTCGAGGAGGCGCCCATGGCCATGGTGAGTCTGGTCCTGACCATCGACGCCCTCGAGAACGAACGCCCTACGGTGGTGGTCGCGGCCGCGGACCGCGACGAGGCCCGTGCGTGGGTCCACCGTGCGCGCCGGGGCTACCACCCCGATCTGGTGGTCGCGCACGCGCCGGCCGGCGACCCCCCGGCGGGTCTGGACATCCTCGAGGGCCGCACCGCGGCCGAGGGAGCTCCGCCGCGCGCCTACGTGTGCCGCGGCTTCCATTGCGAAGCGCCGACGGAGGATCCTGCCGATCTGGCGGGGGCAGCAGGTCTGCAAAGGAACGAGGGGGAATCGTCCCAGGGGTTCGCGTGACGACCTGCATCCCGCTCGCGGCCCGCGGCACGGCGCTTGCCACATTCCTGCGGTTCGCGCACGCTACCGCACCGACGATCCATCGGAGGGGGCTCCCTCGGTGACCGAAACCACCCTCGAGACGCCTCGCGTCCGGCCTTCCATGCACGCTCTCGTGCTCGACGGCCGGCTGCGCCTCGGTCAGCTCCCGCGGCCGGCACCCGCGGTGAACGGCGTCGTCGTGCGCGTCGACGCCTGCGCGGTCTCCCGTGTCGATCTCGACCTCGTCGCCGGGCGCCGCGCGGTGCAGGTGCGACCCGCGGTCCTCGGCCACGAGTTCGTCGGCACCGTGGAGGAGGTCGGCGAGCGGGTCGACCCGGCCTGGCGGGGCCGGCGTGTCGTGGCCAGGCCCGTACTCGGATGCCGTCGGTGCGCGAGCTGCCGCGATCGCCGGACATGGCAGTGCGAGGAGGGTCGGGTCGGGGGGCTGGGGATGGGCCTGGTCGACGGTGCCTTCGCCGACTACGTCGGGGTCCCGGTCGAAGCCCTGATCCCCGTGCCCGGCGTCCTCGACGACGAAGAAGCTGTCCTGTCGTACTCGGTCGCCGTGGGCCTCGAGGTCCTGGCGCAGGTGCAGGGCGCACCGCCCCAGCGGATCCTCGTGGTCGGCGACGGAAACATGGGACTCCTGCTGACGCTGATGCTGCACGCCGCCGGACACACTGTGAGCGTGATCGGGCGACACCCTTCGCGCCGCGAACTGCTGTGGCGCAGCGGAATCGGTTTCCACGCTCTCGGCGATTCGGGTGCGCTCGACCCCGACGAGTGGAGCAGGGTCGTCGGTGAGCCCTTTGGTGTGGTGGTGGAGTGCTCCGGTCGCTCGGGCGGTCTGGACCTCGCCGCTCGTGCGCTGCGACCCCGCGGACGGATCCTCATGGTGAGTGACCACGCCGGGCAGCCCGGCGCGGACCTGCGCTTCCTCGTCGGTCGCGAAGCCGAGTTGGTCGGCGTCGGAGGCGGCCCTCTGCAACCTGCGATCGAGTTCCTCTCGACCCGCGTCGTCGACGTGTTGCCCCTGATCGACGCGAAGTACCCCCTCGACGACGGGGTGTCCGCGGTCGAGCGGGCCGGGCAGCGAGGCACTCTGCGAACCATGCTCGTCCGCGTGCCGCGTGAGAGGAGGGTGTGATCGTGCGTGCGGTCGTCGTCGGAGAGACCGGTCCGCAGTGGGCGGAGCGCGAACGTCGATCGCTCGTTCCCGGTCAGGCGCGCGTGCGCGTGCGCACGAGTGCGATCACCGGCCTCGATCGCGACGTGATCGCCGGACGCGTCGGCTTCACCGGCACGCCGGGTCACACCTTCGTCGGCGAGGTCGTCGAGGCCGACGGGCCTTCCGCGCGCGACATCATCGGTCGTCGGGTGATCCCGCGTGGATCCTGGGGTTGTGGAATCTGCGACGCGTGCGCGGCCGGCCTCGAAGAGCGCTGCGCATCACCGCGGATTCCCGGTTTCGTCGGGGCCGACGGCGCGCACGCCGAAGAGATCGTGGTTCCCGTCCGCGCACTCGCACCGCTCGACGAGGTGATCACCGACGAGGCCGGTGTGCTGGTCCCTGTGCTCGCCGGCATCCTGCAGACGATCGTGCGCGCCGACCTGCCCCCCTGGACCAACGTCCTCGTCGTCGGGGACGGGGGCACGGGTCTGATGGCCTCCACGCTACTCGCGCAGTCCGGCTACACCGTCACACTCAACGGCAGACACGGCGACCGCTTCGACGTCGTTCGACGGCACCGCGTCAACTTCGTGCTCACGGCGGACGACGGCGAGAGTGCGTGGCGTCCCGGCCGGATCGGACCGACCCCCATGCGCTACCCCGTCGTGGTCGATGCCAGTGGCAGTGCCGAGGGATGGCAGGACTGCCTGGAGCTCGCCTCACCGGGCGCCACCGTGCTCGTGCTCTCGAGCATGTGCGACGGGATCCCGCGGCCGGTCGAGCGCGTGCAGGAGAAGAGCCTGCGTCTGATCGGCGTGCGCGAAGGTCCCGTGGAGCCAGCGATGGCGATTCTGGCGGCCGGCCTGTTCGATCCGACCGAAGTGGTCCGCCGTATCGATTCCTTCGATGACGTGCTGTCCGCCTACGACGCCGCGGACAAGCACACCAACTGGCTGACGATGCTCCGCATGGTCGGCTGAGGATCGCGGGAACCCGACCCGTGGGATCGGGGCCCGCGCCGGACCTCAGCGAGCCGCGATGCGGATCCCGCCGCTTCCCGTGTCGAGGTGCACACGCGCCGCGCCACCGCCGATCTCGAATTCGATCCGGTCGCGCTCCTTCGAACGCACCAGTGCCTCGGCGATGTCGAGGTCGACTCCGCCGCTCGAGGTCTCCGCCCAGACGTGTGCGGATGCCGTCGCCGGAAGGAGCAGGCGGATCGAACCGCTGCCGGTGTCGATCTCGAAGTCCCCGTCGCCCATGCGCGCGAGGTCCACCTGCACCGATCCGCTGCCCGTGTCGACGACGAGTTCGTCGGCCTCGAGCGCCGTGCACTCCACCGAACCGCTGCCGGTGTCGATGGTGACTTCGAAGAAGCTCGACCGATCCGTCTCGACGCTGCCGCTGCCCGTGTCGATCAACAGTCGTTCACCGCGGGCACCGAGCAGCGTGACGCCGCCGCTTCCGGTGTCGATTTCCACACTTCTGCCGTCGATGTCGCGGGCATCGACGTTCCCGCTCCCGGTGTCGACGTAGAGGTCGCCGCTCACGCCCGTCACCTCGACGTGGCCGCTGCCCGTGTCGACTTCGAGATCGCCCTCGACACCTCGGGCGAGGATCTCGCCGCTGCGGGTCGCCAGGTCCAGACGCGCGACGACCTCGGAGGCCCGCACCACACCGACGCCGTTGCGGACGGAGAGGCCGGCCTCGCGCGGAACGCGGATCGTGACGTCGGCCCACATCTCGGTCCCGTCGCCGCGGCCGCGGACCTCGAGACGGTCGCCGCCGAACAGGCTCCAGCCGCCACCGCCGCCGTCACGGTCCATGCGGACGCGGCCGCGCCCGAGTTCGGGATAGACGAAGCGGTCCTCGTCGGGAAAGTGGACGGTGAGCCGGGCCCGACGCCCGTCGTCCGTTTCGAACTCGACCCGGTCGACCGCGGCGTCGGAGCCGCGAACCTCGACGAGCACCTCGAAGCCCGAACCGTCGTGGCCCTCGACCGTGACGGCACCGATGAGGTTGGCCACGCTCAAGGACTCGGCGTCGAAGCGGAAGGTCTCCTCGAACTCCTGCGCCCACACCGGACCGTGGGTCAGGGCCAGGAAGAGGACGACGGCGAGCACGGGCCGCACCGGGGATCTGTGATCGGTGAACATAGTGGCCTCCGCAGGGGAAAGGGGGAAGGGTCGCGCGGGTCCGTGCCGGGGACTTTGCGTCGACCTGTGTCCATTGGAACGTCCCGAACCCGTGGAGAGTTGCATTGTGCCTCCGAGATTGTGCATTCCCCAGCGGGGCGGGCCCATCGGCTCGCCCCGCTCGTTTCGGCCCTCAGAACGCGTACTTCAGCTCGTGTCGGCGGTTCACCGGCAGTTCCCGTGTCT
>Ga0102940_1000030_pt1 | contig 87455 bp, 78 predicted proteins | sample SalPonR2_C_D1_MG_FD_78215 | JGI IMG/M metagenome (GOLD analysis project Ga0102940, IMG submission 78215) | Salt pond soil microbial communities from South San Francisco under conditions of wetland restoration - Salt Pond MetaG R2_C_D1_MG | ecosystem: Environmental > Aquatic > Marine > Intertidal... | reverse complement strand
GAGACCACCTCGCTCGATCCCATGCGCGCCGAGCTGGTCGGTCTGTCGCTGTCGGTGCGCGAGGGAGAGGCCTGGTACGTCCCCGTGGCGCCGCCGTCGATGGCGGAGGCGGACGACCTCTTCGCCGCCGACAGCGCGAGCGGCCTGCCGTGGAACGAGGTGCGCGACACCCTGCGACCGTTCTTCGAGGAGCCGCGGATCGCGAAGGTGGGTCAGAATCTCAAGTACGATCAGATCGTCCTGCTGAACCACGGTCTGGAACTGCGGGGCGTCGAGTTCGACACCATGATCGCCAGCTACCTGCTGGCGCCGGAGCGTCGTCAGCACAACATGGACGTGCTGGCGGACGAAGAACTGGGACTGCGCACGGTTCCGTACAAGCAGCTCTTCGACGGTCTGGACACGCGGGATCTCCGGCGTGTGCCACTCGACCGCCTGGCCCACTACGCCTGCGAGGACGCCGACGTAACGCGCCGGCTGTACGAGCACTTCCGGCCGCAACTCGTGGCCGAGGAGCTCGACCAGGTGATGAACGACCTCGAGATTCCGCTGTCGCAGGTGCTCCTGCGAATGGAGCGCCACGGCGTGCGTCTGGACCTCGAGCTGCTCGACGGTCTGCAGAAGGAATGGAAGGCCGAGCTCGACGAACTCGTGACGTCGATCCACGGAATGGCGGGCGAGGCCTTCAATCTGAACAGCCCCAAGCAGCTGCAGGTCGTCCTCTTCGAGCGCCTGGGGTTGAAACCCACGAAGAAGACGTCGACCGGGTACTCGACCGACGTGGAGGTCCTCACCGCCCTGGCCGCCGAGCACGAGCTTCCGGCGAAGCTGCTCGAGTACCGGCAGCTGTCGAAGCTGCTGTCGACCTACGTCCAGACGCTCCCGAAGCTGGTGCACCCCGAGACCGGATGCGTGCACACCAGCTTCAATCAGGCGGTGGCAGCCACGGGGCGGCTGAGCAGCACCGACCCGAATCTCCAGAACATTCCGATCCGCACCGAGGCGGGCCGGCGCATCCGCGAGGCCTTCGTTCCTCGCGAGAAGGGCTGGTCGTTGTTGGCCGCGGACTACAGCCAGATCGAGCTGCGGCTCATGGCGCACTTCGCCGGGGACGAAGCCTTGATCGAGTCGTTCCGGGCTGGCGAGGACATTCATGCGCGGACGGCAGCCCTGGTCAACGGGGTCGGCATCGATGGCGTCAGCGGCGAGATGCGGCGCGCGGCCAAGGCCATCAACTTCGGGATCCTCTACGGAATGGGTGCGCGCGCGCTCGGACAGTCGATCGGCGTGACGCAGAAGGAGGCCAAGGCCTTCATCGACGCCTACTTCGAACGGCTCCCGAAGGTCCACGCCTGGATCGACGCGACGGTCGAACGGGCCACGGCCGAGCGCGAGGTCCGCACCATGTTCGGTCGACGGCGCCGACTGCCCGAGCTCGCGAGCAAGGACCCGCGACAGCGCTCCTTCGGAGAGCGGATCGCGGTGAACACGCCGATCCAGGGTTCGGCCGCCGACCTGATCAAGAAGGCCATGATCGACCTCGACGCGCGGATCGACCGCGAGGGCCTGCCCGCCCGCATGCTCCTGCAGGTCCACGACGAGCTCGTGCTCGAGGTCCGGGACGACGCCCGGGAGTCCGTCCGTGCCGTGGTGGTCGAGGAGATGGAAGGGGTCGCCGATCTGGCGGTTCCCCTGTCCGTCGACGCCCATTTCGGTGCGACCTGGGCCGAGGCCCACGCCTGAGGGGTGCCGATGGACGTCCGACACACCCCCGTCGTGGTCCTGGCCGGAGGCACCGGTACCGGCAAGAGCACCCTGGGTCGTGCCCTGGCCGCCGAGGGCGCGGCCGTGGTCGATGCCGACGTCGTGGGCCACGAGATGCTCCGCCGCCGCGACGTGCGGAACGCGGTGGTGGACACGTTCGGGCCCGACGTGCTCGACGACGAAGGCGCTGTCGACCGCCGCCGCCTGGGTGCGATCGTCTTCTCCGATCCGGCGCGTCTCGCCGCTCTGAACCGGCTGGTCCACCCGCCGTTGGTGGCGGAAATCGAGCGGAGGATCGATCGTCTGCGGCGGGATCCGGCGATCGGAGCGATCGTGATCGACGCGGCTCTGTGGCCCCAGTTCGAGCCGCGGCCGTCGGTCGACCTCGTGGTCATGACGACGGCGCCGCGCCCGGTGCGCCGGCAGCGGATCGTGGAGCGGGACGGAATCGATTCCGCGGCGGCCGAGCGCCGGCTGGAACGCCAGGAAGCGCTCGAAGCTTTCCTCGACGACGCCGATGCGGTATTGGATACGGCTCGGCCTCGTTCCGAGACCCGACAGGCGCTCTTCGATCTGCTCGACCAGCGGTTCGGGCCCGGATGGCGTCGGCCGCGTCCGTCGACCGGGGTCTGAGCAATCCCGGCGCCCACAGCTGCTGCGACGACCCGAACGACCCGGCGGAGGTCCCCCGTGTACGAACTCGACGACCTGAAACAGCGCACCACTCATCTGAAGGAGGGTCTTTGACCTCGCCTCAAAGATGAGCGAACTCGAGCGGCTCGAGAAGACCATGACCGAGGCCGGCTTCTGGGACGACCAGGAGAAGGCCCAGGAGACCATCGCCGCCGCCAACCGGATCAAGGCCTGGACCGAGCCGCTGGCCGAGCTCGACACGAAGCTCGAGGAGGCCGAGGTCTACACGGTGATGGCCGACGAGGACGAGGACGCGGCTACCGAGGCCACGCGCTCGACCGAGGCCGCGGGCCGGCTGCTCGACCGCCTCGAGACCAACTACATGCTGGGCGGCCCGGACGACGACAAGGGCGCGATCCTGGAGCTGAACCCCGGGGCCGGCGGCGTCGACAGCATGGACTGGGCCGAGATGCTCATGCGCATGTACCTGCGCTTCCTCGAGCGCGAGGGCTGGGACCACAAGGTCACCGACCTGCAGCCCGCCGAGGAGGCCGGGATCAAGCACGTGTCGATCGAGATCCGCGCGCCCTACGCCTACGGCTACCTCAAGGGCGAGAGCGGCGTGCACCGCCTGGTGCGGATCAGTCCCTTCGACGCCCAGTCGCGACGGCAGACCAGCTTCGCCAGCTGCTTCGTGTACCCGCTCGTCGAGACGAACATCGAGATCGAGATCGACGAGAAGGACCTGCGCGTCGACACCTACCGGGCCAGCGGCGCCGGCGGGCAGCACGTGAACAAGACCGACAGCGCCATCCGCATCACGCACGAGCCCACGGGCATCGTCGTGCAGTGCCAGAACGAGCGCAGCCAGCACCGCAACCGCGAGGCGGCCATGAACATGCTCCGTGCGCGGCTGTACCAGCAGAAGCTCGAGGAGGAGCAGGCCAAGCGCGACGAGCTGAGCAGCAGCAAGATGAAGATCGACTTCGGAAGCCAGATCCGCAGTTACGTACTGCATCCGTACACCAAGGTGAAGGACCACCGCACCGAGGTCGAGACCGGCGACTCGCAGCGCGTGCTCGACGGCGACATCGAGCTGTTCGTGCAGAGCTTCCTGCGCGCGGCCGGCTCCACCACGAAGTCCTGATGATCCGTTTCCCCCGACCGGCCGGCGCCGGTCCCGAGCAGTGGCCGCCCGTGGCCACGGTTCCCGGAGAGTGACGATGGACCCGCAGCACCGCCTGATCCAGGAACGCGTGTCGAAGATCGAGAAGTGGGAGGCGCTCGGCGAGCAGCCCTACCCGCCGTCGTTCACGCGCAGCCACCGGCTGGGCGACGTGGTCGACGCCGGCGAAGCGATGGTGGCCGAGAACGCCGAGGTCCGCCTCGCCGGCCGCATGATCAGCAAGCGCCGTCACGGCAAGATGGGCTTCGCGCATCTCGACGACCAGTCGGGCTCGCTGCAGATCTGGGTGCGCAAGGACCTCGTGGGCGAAGACGCCTACGAGAAGTTCAAGCTGATCGAGGTCGGCGACTTCTGCGGCGTCGAGGGCCGCATGATGCGTACGAAGACGGGCGAGCTGACCTGCGAGGTCACGTCGCTGCAGCTGCTGTCGAAGTCGCTGCGGCCGCTGCCGGAGAAGTGGCACGGCCTGCAGGACCCGGAGCTGCGCTACCGCCAGCGATACGTCGACCTGATCATGAACCGCGACGTGCGCGCGTCCTTCGAGGCCCGCGCGCGCATCATCCGGGAGCTGCGCCAGCAGCTCATCGACGAGGACTTCCTCGAGGTCGAGACCCCGGTCCTGCAGCCCATGTACGGCGGGGCCACCGCGCGCCCCTTCGTGACCACGCACAATGCGCTCGGCGGCGCCGAGCTCTACCTGCGCATCGCCGACGAGCTGTACCTCAAGCGCCTCATGGTGGGCGGCTACGACCGCGTGTTCGAGATCGCCAAGAACTTCCGCAACGAGGGGATCGACCGCACGCACAATCCCGAGTTCACCATGATGGAGTGCTACGCGGCCTACTGGGACTACGAGGACATGATGGGCCTGGTGGAGCGGGTCTTCGCGCGGCTGGTGGAGGCGCTCACCGAGGACGGCACGATCGGCTACGGCGACCACACCATCGACTTCCGCAACGGTTTCCGGCGGGCGCGTTTCCTCGATCTGCTGACCGAGCACACCGGCGTCGACTTCCGACCTCTCGACCGCGACGCGGTGGCGGCCGAGGCCGAGCGGCTGGACGTCGAGGTCGACGAGGGCATGGGCAAGGGCAAGCTGCTCGACGAGATCTTCTCGGAGAAGGTCGAGCCGCACCTGATCCAGCCGACCTTCGTGTGCGACCATCCGGTCGAGCTGTCGCCGCTGGCCAAGCGCCATCGCGACGATCCCGAGCTGGTCGAACGCTTCGAGCCCTTCGTGGCGGGCTTCGAGGTCGGCAACTCCTTCACGGAGCTGAACGATCCCCGCGACCAGCGTGCGCGCTTCGAGGAACAGGTCCGCCTGCGCGAGGCCGGCGACGCCGAGGCGCAGCAGCTCGACGAGGACTTCCTGCGTGCGCTCGAGTACGGCATGCCGCCCACGGGCGGCCTCGGGATCGGCATCGATCGTCTGGTGATGCTGTTCACCGATTCCCACTCGATTCGCGACGTGCTCCTGTTCCCGCAGCTGCGCCCCGAAGGTCGGGGCGACGATGCCTGAGCCCCGCACCCCGCACGCCGGAAGGACGTCGTGAGTCTCGTCGGGATCGTCTCCGATCGTTTCCTGCGCAGCCGCGGTTCGCGCCTGCTGTCGCTGATCGCGCTGTTCGCCGGCCTGGGCGTGATGCTCGGCGTTGCGGTCTTGTGCGTGACCCTTGCGGTCATGAACGGTTTCCGTGATCAGATCCAACTGAAGTTCGTCGAGAACATGCCCATGGTCACCGTGCTGTCGCCCCGCGGCTTCGACGATCTCGACGCGACGGTGCGGACACTCGAACAGCGCGACGACGTCCTGGGCGCCGCGCCCTACATCCGCAGCGAACTGGTGATCACCCACGAGCGCCTGCCCGGGCGATCGGTGAACCGTGGGGCGGTGCTGTGGGGCATCGATCCCGAGCGTCAGTCCGAGGTGACGCGCTTCGACGAGGTCGTCGAGCCGCCGTTCACCGGCTTCGGGACCGATCACCTGATCCACGGGGGAGCCGATGTCCCCGGCATCGTCCTCGGCGCCGAACTCGCTGCCGGGCTCCGCGCCCTCGTCGGCGACGTGGTCGCGGTGCACGCACCGCGCAAGGTCGGCGCCGGTCCGGCCGACTACGAAACGACCACCCGCGAATGCCTGGTGGTGGGAATCCTCGATTCGGGCATGTACGAGTTCGACGTGGCCTTCGCGTACGTGCACCTCGACGTGGCGCAGGACATGTTCGCCCGCGAGGGAGGCGCCGACGGAATCGGATTGCGGGTGACCGACATGATGAGGGCACCGCGGATCGCCGACCGGATCGAAGAGGAACTCGCCGACCAGGGCTTCTATGCGAACGACTGGATCCGCCTGAACGGGCAGTTGTTCGAGTGGATCCGTTTCGAGAAGGCCCTCATGTTCCTGCTGCTGACCTTCCTGATCCTCATCGCGAGCTTCAACGTGGTGGCCATTCTCATCACCCTGGTGCGTGATCGCGCGCGGGACATCGCGATCCTGGCCGCCCTGGGGACACGGCGCCGTCAGGTCGTGGGGATCTTCCTCCGTCTGGGCCTGGTGATCGGGGCCGTGGGAACGGTGGCCGGGATCCTGCTCGGTCTGGCGGCGATCGTGGCCCTGGACCGCTACGGCTTCCCCCTGCCGGGCGAGGTGCTGTTCGTCGACACCCTGCCGGTGCACCCGCACGTGGCCGATTTCGTGCTCGTGGCGGGCGTCTCCATGCTCCTGACCTTCCTGGCCACGCTCCTGCCGAGCTGGCTGGCCACGCGGGTCCTGCCGGTGGAGGTGCTGCGCAATGAGTGAGACCTCGACGTCCGCGGTGGGCCCGGTGTGGTTGCGCGCCCACGGGCTCGACAAGGTGTACCGTTCCCGACACCGGCGCGTGGAGGTCCTGCGTGGGGCCGCGCTCGAGGTGCGCGCGGGTGAGAGCGTGGCGATCACCGGTGTCTCGGGTTCGGGCAAGAGTACGCTGCTGAACCTGCTCGGGTCGCTCGACCGGCCCGACGAGGGCTCGATCGCCTGGGGCGACACCCAGGACACCGATCTGACCAACCGTCCCGCGGTGGCCCGTCGGCAGGCGCTGATCGCCATCGGTGTGGGCCTGGCGGCCCTGGCCGCCGCGCAGGCGCTCGCGCTCTACGTGGTGGGGCGGCCGCTCTTCGAGCCCATGGCGTCGGCGGTGGTGGCGATCGTCGCGCTCGGGGCGGGAGTGGGCACACGGATCCTCATGCCGTCGCCGGCCGAGGCACGCCGGAGCCATCTGCGGAACCAGGAGATCGGTTTCGTCTTCCAGCAGCACCACCTCCTGGGGGATTTCACGGCGCTGGAGAACGTCCTCATGCCCGCTCGTGTCCTGGGACTCCCCGAGAGGGAGGCCCACGAGAGGGCCCGAAACCTGCTCGTCCGCGTGGGACTCGAAGCCCGTCTCGACCATCTGCCCGGGGAGATGTCGGGGGGAGAGCAGCAGCGGGTGGCCGTGGCGCGGGCGATGATCAACCGTCCCCGTCTCCTGCTGCTCGACGAGCCCGGGGGCAACCTTGACCGTCAAAGAGCTGATGATCTGCACGAGTTGCTGCTGCGGCTCGCCCGGGAGGACGGAATCGCGGTGGTGGCGGTCACCCACGACGAGTCCCTTGCCCGACGGGCCGATCGGTGGTTGCGTCTCCGGGAAGGGCGTCTCGTCGACGCCCGCGACGGGTCGGTGACGGAGGACACCGTCGCCGGACCCGACGGCCCGGCCGGAGAGGAAGACGTTTGACCCGAGACTGCGAGTTCTGCGGAAGCCCCGCCCAGTGGCAGTTCACCGAGGTGGTGGGCGGCACGAAGCACACGGTGTACGTGTGCGCGGATTGCGCGCGCGGGCAGGGGATCGTGGGCCAATCGACCATCGTGCCCACGACGGAGACCGAATCGGAACCGCAGCCCCCGGAGATGCCCTCGATCTCGATCCACGTGACCTCGCAGGTCGATCCGGGTGCGGTGCCCACGGCTCCGCGCCGGTGCCCCGGCTGCGGGGTCTCGCTCGTCGAGATCCGCAAGACCGGTCGCGTGGGGTGTCCGGCCTGCTACGCCACCTTCCGCGACCACCTCGAGCCGCTGCTGCAGCGGGTGCACGGCACCGTGCGGCACCGGGCCACTCCGGCCGCGGCGGCCGAGGAACGCGAGATGCGTGAGATGCAGCGTCTCGAGCGCGAATTGAGGAAGGCGATCGCCGAGGAGGACTTCGAGGCCGCGGCGCGTCTGCGCGACCGCATCGAGTCCCGTCGACGGTCTCCCGGATCGGAGGACGCCCCGTGAGCGAGCTGCGTGCACTGGCGGACCGCGCCGCGCCCTGGCTGCTCGAGTCCGGGGCACCCGACGCGGACATCGTCCTGAGCAGCCGCGTACGGCTGGCCCGGAACGTCACCGGATGGCGCTTCCCCCATGCCGTCGACGCCGACGAACTCTGCCGGCTGCGCGAGGACCTGGTCGAATCCGTCCGACGGGCGACGCCGGAGGCCTGCACCCGGGTGCACTGCATGGAGGACCTCGAGGAGATCGAGCGGCGATTCCTGCTGGAACGTCACCTGATCTCGAGCGATCTCGTACGTCACGTGCTGGGGCGTGGTCTCCTGGCGACCGAGGACGAATCCCTGGGCATGATGCTGAACGAGGAGGACCATGTCCGGCTGCAGGTCTTCGCCGCGGGACTCGGGCCCGAGCGGGCGTTGGAACGCGCCGTGGCCGGTCTGCGTTCGATCTCCGAGGACGTCGCCTTCGCCGAGGACGACGCGTTGGGCTACCTGACCGCCTGTCCCACCAACGTGGGCACGGGGCTGCGGGCTTCGATCCTGGTGCATCTGCCGGCGCTGGCGATCACCGAGGACGCCGACCGGGTCCTGAACGGGCTCCGCCGGCTGAATTACACCGTCCGGGGCTTCTACGGGGAGGGGAGCGGCGTCATGGGGGCGCTGTTCCAGGTCTCGAACACCGTGACCCTGGGACGGACGGAGGACGAGATCGTCGAGGAACTCCTCGTCCACGTCCGGAAAGTCATCGAATGTGAACGCGAGGCCCGGACCGCGCTGATGGAGCGCGACCGGGTCCGGATCGAGGACCGCGTCTGGAGAGCCTGGGCCTTGTTGACCCAGGCGCGGTTGCTCACCACGAGGGAGGCCTTCGAGTTGCTGAGCGACCTTCGGCTCGGGTGTGGACTCGGAATCCTGCCTCCGCTGGACCCCTCGGTGTCGAACCATCTGCTGACGTGTGTGCAGAGCGCACACCTGCAGGTGGCGGCCGGTCAGGCCATGGAGGCACCGGAGCGAGACGAAGCGCGGGCGCGTTTCGTTCGAGAGCAGCTCGGACGAGCTGAAGAGAGGAACGACGAGTGATGAACGACCGCTTCACGGAACGGGTTCGCAAGGTGCTCTTCCTGGCCCGCGACGAGGCCGGCCGGATGCAGCACGACTACATCGGGACCGAGCATCTCCTGCTCGGCATCATTCGTGAGGGCGAAGGAATCGCCGCGCAGGCCCTGCAGCGTCTCGGGATCGATTTCGATCAGATCCAACAGGCGGTGGAGGACATGGTCACGACCCAGAGTGGGACGCTGACCATCGGCGAGATTCCGTTCACGCCCCGAGCCAAGCGCGTGCTGGAGCTCTCGATCGACGAGGCCCGCATGCACAACCACAACTACGTGGGTACCGAGCACCTGCTGCTCGCCCTGATCCGCGAGGGCGAGGGGGTGGCCGCGCGCGTCCTGCAGGACCTGGGCGCCGACCACGAGAAGGTGCGCAAGGAGATCATGAAGCTGCTGGGCAGCAGTGCGAAGGGTGCTCCCGGCGAGGCGGGCGAGGCCTCCAAGAAGAAGAAGGAGACGCCGGTCCTCGACCAGTTCGGCCGGAATCTCACGCAGCTCGCACGCGACCAGCGACTCGACCCGACGATCGGCCGAGATCGTGAGATCGATCGCGTGATCCAGATCCTGTCGCGGCGCAAGAAGAACAACCCCGTGCTGATCGGCGAACCGGGCGTGGGCAAGACGGCGATCGCCGAGGGCCTGGCGCAACGGATCGTCGACGACCGTGCGCCGTCGCTGCTCCACGGCAAGGAGATCATCACCCTCGACCTGGCCAGTGTGGTGGCCGGGACCAAGTATCGCGGGCAGTTCGAGGAACGCCTGAAGGCGATCATGAACGAGATCCGCGAGGACGAGGACATCATCCTCTTCATCGACGAGCTCCACACCATCGTCGGGGCCGGCGGGGCCGAGGGTGCGATCGACGCGAGCAACATGTTCAAGCCGTCGCTCGCCCGCGGCGAGATCCAGTGCATCGGCGCGACCACGCTCGACGAGTACCGGAAGTTCATCGAGAAGGACGGCGCCCTCGAGCGGCGCTTCCAGCCGGTGATGGTCAACCCGCCGAGCGAGGAGGAGACCGTCGAGATCCTCTTCGGTCTGCGCGACAAGTACGAAGCGCACCACCGGGTCAAGTACAGCGACGACGCCATTCGTTCCGCGGTCTACCTGTCGGTTCGCTACATCAGCGGGCGCAGCCTGCCGGACAAGGCCATCGACGTGATCGACGAGGCCGGCAGCCGGGCGCGACTGTTCAGCAGCGCGGTGCCGAAGGACCTGCGCGAACTCGAGAAGCAGATCGACGAGGCGGCCCGCCAGAAGGAAGCCGCGATCCAGAACCAGGAATTCGAGAAGGCCGCCAAGTTCCGCGACCAGGAGAAGGAACTGCGTGCGAAGCTGGCCGACGAACGCCGGGCCTGGGCCGAGAGCCGCCAGGAGACCGAGGCCACGGTCGAGGGCAAGGAGATCAGCCGGGTGATCGCCGACATGACCGGCATCCCGGTGACCGAGGTCCAGGAGGAGGAGAGCGAGAAGCTCATCCGCATGGAAGAGGAGTTGCAGAAGGTCGTGATCGGCCAGAACGAGGCGATCGCGGCGGTGAGCAAGGCGATCCGACGCAACCGCGCCGGACTTCGCGATCCGCGGCGCCCGATCGGTTCGTTCATCTTCGCCGGCCCCACCGGCGTGGGGAAGACCGAGGTGGCGCGTCAGCTCACGCAGTTCCTCTTCGACGACATCAACAACCTGGTGCGTATCGACATGAGCGAGTACATGGAGAAGTTCTCCATCAGCCGACTCGTGGGTGCACCTCCGGGGTACGTCGGCTACGACGAGGGTGGCCTGCTCACCGAGAAGGTGCGGCGCAATCCGTACTCGGTGATCCTTCTGGACGAGATCGAGAAGGCGCATCCGGACGTGTTCAACCTGTTGCTGCAGGTGCTCGAGGACGGGGTGCTGACCGACAGCTTCGGTCGCAACGTCGACTTCAAGAACACCATCCTGATCATGACGAGCAACGTCGGCAGCCGTAAGGGTGTCGAGAGCAAGGCCATGGGCTTCGAAGCCGACGACGAGAAGCAGAAGGCCAGCCGGCTGAGGTCGTACATCCAGGAGGACATGCGAAAGACCTTCAGCCCGGAGTTCCTGAACCGTATCGACGACGTCATCCTGTTCGACGCGCTCGATCGGACGCACATGCACCAGATCCTCGACATCATGTTGCAGGACATGAACACGCGGCTGGCCAACCTCCAGGTGACCTTCGAGTACACGCAGGACGCGAAGGATCGGTTGGTCGAGGTCGGTTTCGATCCCGAGCACGGCGCGCGGCCGCTGCGCCGCGCGATCCAGCGCTACGTCGAGGATCCGCTCAGTGACAAACTCCTGCGCGGCGAGATCCGTTCGGGGGGCTACCTGCGGATCGACGTCGCTGGTGACCGCCTGGGCTTCGAGGTCCTCGACGAGGGCCGCGACCCGAGCGAGTCCGCGAGCGAGTCGTCGACGCCCAGCCAGAACTGATCCCGCGATCCGGGACGGCACACGGGCCGGGCCCCCTGCGGGGTCCGGCCCGTCGCGTTCCGGGGAGTCCGGCGGTTGACCGCCCGCAGGCCTCGGCGTACCTTGCGCCACGGCGCGTCCGGCCCCTGGGGAACCGATGTCCCCGACGCGCGTACGATCGCCCGACCCACCGGCTGCCCGTCCCGCGGGGGCGTTCCCGACCCGCATCAGGCCGACGAGACGAACTGCATGCTCTGCACCGAAATCCGATTCCGAATGCCTGCGTACGGCCTCCGCTCCGGGGTGATCGTCGCACTCGTGTGCTGGTTGTCGCTCTTCGACGCAGGGGTGGCGGCGGCCCAGCAGTCCCCGGCCCTGGGCCGGATCCAGGTCGTGGGCACCCAGACGGTGCGCGCCGAGCAGGTGGTCGCTTGGAGCGGCCTGGACGTCGGCGAGTCGGTCTCGCGCGAGGTCGTGGCCGGCGCGATCCGCTCGCTCTACGCCACGGGCAAGTTCCGCGACGTCTTCGTGTACCAGAACCGGGTCCGTCAGGGCGTCGTCGAGTTGATCCTCAACTTGAGCGAGTACCCGCGCCTGTCCGAGATCCGCTTCGAGGGCAACGACGAACTCGACACGTCGGAACTGAGCAGCGAGATCGATCTCCGGGTTGGCAACTTCCTCGCCCCGGCGGCGGTCCGACAAGCGATCGAGGCCGTCCGTGACAAGTATCGCTCCGAGGGTTACTACCGCGCCGAGATCGACGTCGACGAGGACCTCCTGAAGCTCGCCGGCAGCCAGCCGCTCGTCTTCCTCATCACCGAGAACCCGAAGGTGCAGGTGCGACGCATCGTCTTCGAGGGGAACGAGAATCTCGACGACGAGACCCTTCGCGACGTCATGGACACCAAGGTCGACAACTGGTGGCGCAGCGGAACCTTCAAGCTGCCGGAGTTCGAGCAGGATCTCGAGTCCGTGGTCCAGCGTTACGCCGACGCCGGGCACCTGGACGCAACCGTGGTCGATCACGAGATCCAGTTCCTCGAGGCCGAGGAGAACCACGTCGAGATCCGGATCACGGTGGACGAGGGGCCACGGTACCGTGTAGGGGAGATCGCCTTCGAGGGTAACGACGTGTTTCCCGAGGAACGGCTGCAACAGCTGATCGTACTCGACCCGGGTGAGGTGTTCAGCGCCGAGGAGTTCCAGGAGAGCCAACGCAACATCCAGTCCCTGTACTGGGACGACGGCTACATCTACAGCACGTTGTCGCCGCAGCGGAACGTTCGCGAGGGCAACGTCGTCGACGTCGATTTCGTGGTGCGCGAGGGAGAGCAGGCGCGGATCCGTCGTGTGATCATCTCCGGCAACGACAAGACCCGCGAAGAGGTGATCCGCCGCGAGATGCGGATCCTGCCCGGCGATCTGTTCTCGAACGAGGCGCTGCGCAACAGCCAGGGGGACCTGTTCCGACTGGGCTACTTCGAGGACGTACAGGTCGATTTCGAACAGACGCCCGAGCCGGAGAAGATCGATCTGGTCTTCGACGTCAAGGAGAAGCAGACGGGGCAGTTCACCATGGGCGTGGGCTTCTCGGCCGAGACCGAGGCGAGCGGCTTCTTCAACATCGGCGAGAACAACTTCCTTGGTCGCGGGCAGAGCCTTCAGTTCGCCTGGCAGTTCGGCAATCGCCGGAATTTCCTGAACCTGAGCTTCACCGAGCCCTGGTTCCGCGGAACGCCGACCCTGGTGGGTGTGGACGTGTTCAGCCGCTTCACCAATCGGGTGCGCGACTTCTACGAGACGAAGGTCCGCGGCTTCGCGCTGCGGATGGGCCGTCCGATCCCCGGAACGCGCTTCACCACCGCCTCGGTGCGTTACTCCTTGAACGAGACCGAGCTCCGGAACTTCGCCGACTCCTACACCAACGCTCTCGACGAGCTCGAGCGCGACCTCGGCGGACAGGGGCTGGAGTTCCAGCGTCTCGATCAGCGCGACTGGCCCGAGATCGAAAGCCAGATCACGCTCAGTCTCCTGCGCAACAGTCAGAACAATCCCTTCTTCCCCACGGCGGGGAGCAGGGCGTTGCTGCGCTACGAGTTGAGCGGGGGACCACTCGGGGGCGACGTCGCCTACTCCCGCATCAGCACGAATTACGACTGGTACCAGGCGCTGCCGCTCAAGCTGGCCTTCCACGCCGGGGTCTCGTCGGGCTTCATCACCAGTGCCGCGCCGGACTACGTGCGGTTCCGCCTCGGCGGCAACCGGTCCTTCCAGCTACGCGGCTACAACGACCTCGAGGTCGTCCCGCGTGACAACCTGCCGGCCCTGCCCTTCGTCGGCGGCCGTTTCTACACGACCTTCACCAGCGAGATCGCCTACCAGCTCACGAACGCCGTGCACTTCCTGGCCTTCGTGGACCAGGGCGACACCTGGAACAGCTTCGAGGAGGCCGACGTCACCAACCTGCGCACGGGCGCGGGATTCGGTGTCCGGCTCGAAGTGCCCCTGGTGGGCCGGATCGGTCTCGACTACGGTTACGGCTTCGACAAGAGCGGTCTGGGCGAGGATCCCGGCTGGACGGCACACTTCAACTTCGGTCAGTTCTTCTGATCCCCGACCCGGATCCGAGCCGGGAGGGGAGCCGATCGACACCCGATGTCGGTAGGAGGCGAGCGAGCATGCGTGGAAACCAGTCCGTCCCGAACCCCGGTCGCGTGATTCGGCGGTCCCTGGCCGCGGTCCTCCTGGCCGTCCTCGTGGCGGCACCGGGCGTGGGGCGTGCCCAGGAGGGGACCAAGATCGGCGTCATCGACAGCCAGCGGATCTTCTCGGAGTACCAGGAGGCGCGCGACGCCGATGCCGTGTTCCAGGAGGAAATGCGGGCCTGGCAGCAGGAGATCGGAGAGCTGGAGCGCGAGCTCATGGACCTGCAGGAGCAGATCCGGACGCAGGCCCCGTTGCGCTCGAAGGAGAGCCTCGATGCCCTGCAGAGCGAATACGAGCAGAAGCTGGCGACCTACGAGCAGCGCAAGCAGGAGATCCTGGACCCGGAGCAGGGGCAGGCCGTGACGCGCAATGCCGAACTGAGCGCCCCGATCAACGAGCAGATCACGACCGTGGTCGAGCGGTTGGGCGCGGAGGGCGATTTCGACATCATCATCGACCGCGCCACCATCAACGTGGTCTACATGAGCGAAGGCATCGACCTGACCGAACGGGTCCTCGAGGAGCTCGAGCAGGGGAGCGAGGACGAGTGACGTCACCCCGCGACGCCCGGTTTGTGGATTGACAGCCGTCGGAGCCGGCGGCACCATCGGCGACCTGGCGCGCGGAGACGCCCTCAACCGATCATGCAGATCGATCTCAAGACGCTGGCGGAGCGTGTCGGGGGTCGCCTCGACGGACCCGCGGACCTGATGGTCCGGGGCCTCGCGGGGATTCGCGACGCGGAGGCCGGGGACTGCACCTTCGTCGCCGATCCGCGGTACCAGCGAGACCTGGCGTCGACGCGAGCCTCGGCCGTGATCCTCGGCGATGGCCTGGAATGCTCACTTCCCGCGATCCGCGTGGCCGACGCTGCCGTGGCCTTCGCGAGGGCCCTGGCGGAATTCGCGCCGAAACGAGAGGACCTCTTCCCGCCCGGTATCGACACGCGGGCCTTCGTGGACCCGGACGCTCGTCTCGGTGAGGACGTCCACATCGGGCCCTTCGCCGTGGTCGGCCCAGGGTGTAGGGTGGGAGACCGCGCCGTGATCGGCGCGGGATCGGTGTTGATGGCCGGGGTGACCCTGGGCGGCGACGCGCTCCTGTACCCACGGGTCGTGATCCGCGAGCACTGTCGGGTGGGCGACCGGGTGATCGTGCACGCGGGGGCGGTGATCGGATCCGACGGCTTCGGATACGCGCGCGAGGGAGCGGCCGTGCACAAGATCCCCCAGATCGGCAACGTGGTGATCGAGGAGGACGTCGAAATCGGCGCCAACGCCTGCATCGACCGCGCGACCACCGGCGAGACCGTGATCGGTGCCGGATCGAAGCTCGACAATCTGGTACAGGTGGGGCACAACGTGCAGATCGGTCGGCGGACCGCGATCTCGGCGCAGACGGGGATCTCGGGCAGCTGCTCGATCGGGGACGATGTGATCTTCGGCGGCCAGGCCGGAGTGGCCGACCACCTCCGGATCGGGGATCGCGTGCGGGTGGCCGCGAAGGCCGGCGTCAGTGGGTCCGTGGCCGACGAGGCCACGGTCGCGGGGTACCCCGCGCGCGACCACTCCGACTGGAAGCGGATACAAGCCCGCCTCTCGCGCCTGTCGCAGTACGCCGAGGAGATCTCCCGGCTGAAGCGTCGCGTGGACGACCTGGAGAACGCCTAGGTGCTGCGCCAACAGAGAACTCTTCGGGACGCGGTGACCTTCGAGGGCGTCGGGATCCACACCGGCCAGGCTTCGACGGTCCGCTTCCTTCCCGCCGAGCCGAACTCCGGCGTGTCGTTCCGCGTGACCCAGGACGGGCGCACGGTGGACATCCCCGCGCACGTGTCCCAGGTGCCGGAGAACGTCCCCTTCGCCCGGAACACCACGCTGGTCCGCGACGGTGTGAGCATCTCGACGGTCGAGCACGTACTCGCGACCGTCTACGGGCTGCAGATCGACAACTGCATCCTCGAGCTCGACGGCACCGAGCCTCCCGAGCCGCAGGACGGTAGCTGCAAGGAATTCGTCGACGGGATCCTCGCGACGGGGATCGTCGACCAGGGTGTGCCGGCGCACGCGCTCGAGATCCGCAACCCGGTGCAGTGGAGCAAGGAGGGAATCGGCATCACGGCCATTCCCTACGACGGCTTCCGCGTGAGCTTCACGATCCAGTATCCGAACCCGGTCATCGGCACCCAGTACGCCAGCTTCGATCTCACACCCGAGGTCTTCGCCCGGGAGATCGCGCCGTCACGGACCTTCGCGTTGAAGAGCGAAGTCAACCACCTCCGCTCGCAGGGCCTGATCCAGGGCGGAACCCTGAGCAACGCCCTCGTCGTCGGCGAGGACGAGATCCTCAACGACGAGCCCCTGCGTTTCCCCGACGAGTTCGTGCGGCACAAGATCCTGGACCTGATCGGCGATCTCAGTCTGCTGGGCACGCCGATCAAGGGGCACGTGATCAGCCTGAAGAGCGGTCACGGGCCGAACGTGAACTTCGTGCGGCGGGTCAGCGCCCTCGAAGCCGGTACGAAGCGGATCTACCGGAGCAAGAAGCCCGAGTACTGGGATATCCGCGCGATCATGGACATCCTCCCGCATCGCTACCCCTTCCTGCTCGTCGACCGCATCCTCGAGGTGCAGCCGGGGGAGAAGGTGCGAGGACTCAAGAACGTCTCGATCAACGAGCCCTTCTTCCAGGGTCATTTCCCCGGTCACCCGATCATGCCAGGGGTGCTCGTGGTGGAAGCCATGGCCCAGTGTGGGGGCGTGCTCATGATGAGCCTGCTCGAACAGCCCGAGACGAAGCTCGTGTACTTCAGCTCGATCGACAAATGCCGTTTCCGCAAACCGGTGTTGCCGGGCGACCAGGTCGAGTTCGAACTCGAAATGCTCAAGTTCCGGCGGCACACCTGCAAGATGCAGGGTGTGGCGCGGGTCGCGGGCGAGGTCGTGGCCGAGGCCGAACTGCTGGCCGCGGTCGTGGATCGTTGACCGAGGAGATGGATTCGATGCCGAAGAATCCCATGCGCGGTTCGCAGACGGCGTTGTTGGGCGAAATCCACCCGACGGCCCTGGTCCATCCCGAAGCCCGTCTCGGGCGCGGGGTGATCGTGGGCCCCTACAGCATCATCGGTCCCGACGTGGTCGTCGGGGACCAGACCGAGATCGGCAGCAACGTCGTGCTCGAGAACCGGGTGGTGATCGGTGCACGCAATCGCATCTATCACGGCGCGGTGATCGGGACGGCCCCGCAGGACCTCAAGTACGAGGGTGCCGACTCCATGGTCGTCATCGGCGACGACAACACCATCCGCGAGTACGTGACCGTCAACCTCGCCACCGAGGAGGACGAGACCACGTCGATCGGGAGCGGCTGTCTCCTCATGGCCTATGCGCACGTGGCCCACAATTCCCAGCTCGGTGATCACGTGATCATGGCGAACTCGGTGAATCTCGCCGGGCACGTGCACGTGGACGACTTCGCGATCATCGGAGGCATGACCGCCGTCCACCAGTTCGTGAACATCGGAGCCCACAGCTTCATCGGCGGCCTCAGTCGCATCTCCAAGGACGTGCCGCCCTTCGTGAAGGTGGCGGGGGTGCCGCCGATTCCCGCGGGTGTGAACACCATCGGTCTGGAACGCCGCGGCTTCGACGCAGGGCAGGTGGCCCGCGTGAAGGAGGCCTACCGCTTCCTCTACCGGCGGGGACTCCGCCGTGAGGAAGCGTTGGAACAGATCCTGGCCGGCGGACGCGACACCATCAGCGACATGTTCGAGGACTTCTTCGCGCGCGCGCATCGCGGAATCGTGCGCTGAGTCCGAGTGTGACGCGGCCCAGTATCTTCCTGTCGGCCGGCGAGGCGAGCGGGGACCTCTACGTGTCCCGGGTGGCCCGGGCCCTCCGGGCACGCGACGAGGGTCTTCGCCTGGTCGGGGTGGTGGGCCCGCACGGTCGCGCGGCCGGAGTCGAGCCCTGGGCGCGCTCCGAGGACCTGGCGGTCATGGGATTCGGCGAGGTCGTCCGCCACCTTCCCCGCCTGTTCCGCCTGGCACGAGAGCTCGAAGCGCGCGCCGCGGCCGAGGGCGTCGACCTCTTCCTGCCGGTGGACTACCCGGGCTTCCACGTTCGCCTCGCGGGCAGACTGCGCCGGCGCGGGATTCCGACGCTCGACTTCATCCCTCCCAAGACCTGGTCCTGGGCACGGTGGAGGCTCGGCCGCCTGCGTGCGAGCGTCGAGCGCTGCGCGGTGATCTTTCCCTTCGAAGTCGACCACTACCGCGGGGCCGGGATCGACGCCGTGTTCGTGGGCCATCCACTCGTCGACGCCCACGCCGATGCTCTGGCGTCGGACCCGCCGGAGCGTCGAGGCCTGCTGGTCGCCCCGGGGAGCCGTCCTCAGGAACTCACGCGTCTCGCGCCGATCCTCGCCGAGGGAGTCCGGCGGCTGGGCGACCGTGCCGACCGCGCGATCGACGTGCGGGTGAGCCGGGCTTCCGGCGTCGAGACCGAGTGGCTGCGGCCGCTGCTCGACGTGGGGGCGCGACCCGTCGAGGGCACGCTCTTCGACGAGCTGCGACGCAGCGAGGCGGCGGTGGTGTGCAGCGGAACGGCGACGGTCGAAGCCGCCCTGGCCGAGACCCCGCATCTGATCGTGTACCGGACGGGTGGGCTCTCGTACCGGATCGCCCGACGCCTGGCGACGGTCGAGCACATCGGAATGGCCAACATCGTGCTCGGCCGGAGGGCGTTTCCCGAGCTTCTCCAGGACGCATTGACACCGGGGGCGATTGCCGATCGTCTGGACGCACTGTTCCTTGACCCCGACGAGTCGGTGCGCGCGCAGCAGCGAAGCGACGCCCGGGAACTGCGACGCCGACTGGGCGAGCCCGGCTGCTTCGATCGCGTCGCCGCGCTCGCGCTCGAGCGCCTCGGCACCACCGCGAACGGGACGGACTGAACGTGCGACCACCCGTGTCCCCACCTCGCCTCGCCGGGCTCGTGGCCCTGGGCGACGCGTTCCTGTGTCGAGTGGTGCGCTGGCGGGTGGACGACTCGTCCGGCGTGCTCGAGTGCGCACGTGCCGGGCAGCCCATGATCTTCGCCTGTCGACACGGTGAGCTCTGGCCCCTGTTGTGGGTGGTCCGGGACCTCGACGTGTCGGTCCTCACGAGCCGCTCGGGCGACGGCGAACTCCTGGCCCGGATCCTGGAGCGTCAGGGCTTCGCGACCCTGCGCGGGAGCTCCTCCTCGCGCGCGATCACAGCGGGCCGCGGTGCGCTGCGCGTGCTGAGGCAGGGCGGCCGGCTGGGCCTGGCCGTCGACGGTCCGCGCGGACCGCGGGGCATGGTCCAGAACGGCGTCCTGCGCGTCGCGCAGCGGGCGGACGTGCCGATCGTGGCACTCCGGCGGACGGGGGGGCGCCCCTGGGTGGCCCCTGGGAGCTGGGACCGCTTCGAGATCCCGCGGCCGGGCGACCGGCTGTCGCTCCGCGTCTCGGCTCCGCTTCACGTGGGTCCCGCGGAGGCCGGGATCGAGGCCGCCGGGGAGCGGCTCGCGGAGCTTCTCGGGGGAACGCGGCCCGCCTCCGGCCCGAAGGCCGACCCCGGGGGAACCGCGGCCTGGTCGCGGGCCGGGGCCGACGCGGGATGATCGTCGTCGATCGCCGGGCTCCCGTCGTCCGGGCCCTCGATGCGCTCGATCATGCACCCGATTCCTTCTGGGCCGGGTTCCTGAGCCCTGTCGGGCAGCTGTACGCGGTGGCGGCGGCGGTCCATCGTGGGATCCGCGGCGAGCGTCCACTCCCGCCGACGCCTCCGAGCGTGGCCGTGGGAAACCTGCGCGTGGGGGGGACCGGCAAGACCCCCGTCGTCGAGGATCTCGGCTCGCGTCTTCGGGACCGCGGACTGCGCGTGGCGGTCCTCAGCCGCGGCTACGGCGCGGCTGGAGGCGGAGACGAGCCGGCGTGGCTCGGCGAGCGCGGCCTGGACGTCCACCTCGGGGCCGATCGGCGGCGCTCCCACGCCGCGGCGAGCCGCGGCGGAGCGGATATCGTGTTGCTCGACGACGGCTTCCAGACCCGGGCGCGCGCCTCGCGGCGCCTTGCCATCGTTCTCGAGCGGGATCTGATCCGATCCCCGCGGCCGCTTCCCTCGGGACCCGCACGGGAGGGGGTGAAGGCGCTGACGCGGGCCGACGCGATCCTCGTCCGACGTCCGACCGGTTCGACCACTGCCCTGCCCAACGAGCACGCCGACCGGCCCTGCGTGGGATTCCGGCTCGAGCCCACGGGATGGATCGACCCCGGTGGGGAACGGGCGGACGCGACACCGGTGCCCTTCGCGACGCCCGTCGTCGGTCTCAGCGGTCTCGCGCGTCCTCGGAGTTTCGAGGCGACGCTCGCGGCGCTGGAGGTACCGATGCTCGGTGTCTGGCGGGCACGGGACCACTGGAGGCCGACCGCCCGGGAGATCGCCGAGGTCGTGGACTGGGCGCATGACCTGGGCGCCCGCGCGATCCTGTGTCCCGAGAAGAACCGGGAACGGATCGTGGCCCATGATCCGGGCCTCCCGGTGTACGCACTCACCGCCGCGATCGCGTGGGATTCGCCCGACCCGCTGGCCGCGCTGGGGATCCTGCCCGGCGTGGTGGGCACCGTCGACGCGTGACCCCCGGAACGACGAAGGGGCGACACCGAAGTGCCGCCCCTCCTCGCGTCGGGCTGCGACGGAAGTCGTCGGTCGGATCAGTTGTCGTCGACGATCACGCCGATGAACTCGACGATGGCGAAGCCGGAGAACTGGACCTCGCGCTCGTCGCCACTGTCGTGGCCGGTGAAGGTGATCCGGGCGCCGGCCGTGAACGGCGGGGTGGAGCCGTCACCGCCGTAGGCATCGACGAGATTCTGGAAGTACGGGTCTTCCTTCATGGCGAAGGGCACGACCATGACGTTGAACTCGACCTGCGAGTCCTTCGGGATCATCACGTCGTACTGTGCGGAGTAGTCGAAGCGCCGCAGGTTCGCGAGCTGCTCCCCCGAAGTCGACCCGGTCACGGGGACCCACTCGACCTGGACTCCGGTCACGACGAAGTCTCCGAAGGGCTCGAGGCTCTCGGCCGTGATCAGGTCGTCGTACGACCGGTTCTGAAGGCGGACGAGCACGTGGCCCGGCGGAACGATGTCGTCGGCCGATGGGAAGAGCTTGTCCTGGCCGGCGTCGTAGATCCCGCAGACGAAGATCCCGTTCTCGGCCACGGACGCGACCTCGACGACCGAACGCGCGTCGTCGATGTCGTCTCCGCACCCCGAGCTCAGGACGAGGAGGCCGATGGTGGCCACGATGATCGAGCGCTTGACGAACACGGAACGCCTCCCGGGCATTGGATTCGAGCGGCCGCGGCGGACGGGCCGGCGCGACGCGTTGCTGGATCGCAAGGCACATGCCAAGGGTCGGAGTGCGTGAATCCACTGCATTCCAACGACTTGCGGCGCAGCTTGCGCCGATGACCGGAACGCCTCGTGCCTCAGCCTGCCGCGTCGCGGCGCGCAGTGCCGCAACCTGCAATGCCTCGAGTCGTTCGTCGCATCCGCGGGGCCTTTGGCCTACCATGTCGGGCCGACTCCTCCGACCGGACCGGCCATGAAGACCGAAGTTCTCGTCATCGGAAGCGGAATCGCGGGTCTGCGGGCCGCCCTGGCCCTCGCCCGTGCCGTCGACGTACTCCTGGTGACCAAGAAACGGATCTCCGAGAGCAACACCAACTACGCCCAGGGCGGGATCGCCTCGGTGCTCGATCGCACGGACTCCTTCGGGGATCATCTGGCCGACACCCTCGAGGCGGGCGCGGGAATCTGCCGTGACGACGTCGTCCGGGCCGTGGTGCAGCGGGGCCCGGCGATGATCGACGATCTGGTCGCCCACGGGATCGATTTCTCGCGCGAGCGCGACGGGTCGTATCGCCTGGGCCGCGAGGGTGGCCACTCCCACCGACGAATCGTCCATGCGGGCGACTTCACCGGCCGCGAGATCGAATCCGGCCTCGTGGCCCGCGTGCGGAGCCATCCGCGCATCCGACTCGCCGAGGACCACATGGCCGTGGACCTGCTCCGCGCGGGAGGGGACCGCGTGGTCGGGGCACGCGTGCTCGACCGGCACGACGGTCGCCAGTTCGACGTGCAGGCCCGTGCGGTCCTCCTCGCCAGCGGCGGCTGCGGGAAGGTGTACCGCTACACCTCGAATCCGGACATCGCGACCGGCGACGGTCTGGCCATGGCCTGGCGAGCGGGCGCGACACTCGCCGATCTGGAATTCGTGCAGTTCCACCCGACGTCGTTGTTCCATCCGCGCGCAACGAACTTCCTGATCAGCGAGGCGGTGCGCGGCGAGGGCGCGGTGTTGCGCAACCTCGACGGCGAAGCCTTCATGGGCCGCTACCACGAGCGCGCGGATCTCGCGCCACGGGACGTCGTGGCGCGCTGTATCGATCAGGAGTGCAAGAGCCGAGCGGAGACCCACGTGCTGCTCGACACGACGATCTTCGACCGGGACTTCGTCGAAGAACGCTTTCCCACGATCTCCGCCCGCTGCCGTGAGGTCGGGCTCGACATGACGCGGGAACCTCTGCCCGTGGTGCCGGCCGCGCACTACCAGTGTGGCGGGATCGTCGTCGACGGGGCGGCGCGGAGTGACCTCACGGGCCTGTACGTGATCGGAGAGGCCGCCTGCACCGGACTGCACGGAGCGAACCGCCTGGCGAGCAACAGTCTGCTCGAGGCCCTGGTGCTGGCGCACGCGGCCAGTGAAGACCTCCTGGGCCGTTGGGAGGAGATCGGCGAACCGCCGCGTGCCGACCCCTTGGAGTTCGGCAACGGACGCGATCCCATGAACCCCACCGCTCTGAAGCACGACTGGGAGGTCGCCCGGAAGACCATGTGGGACTACGTCGGCATCGTCCGTGAGCAAGAGCGCCTGACGGTGGCCCGGGACCGCCTCGCGACCCTGGCCCGCGACGCCGAGCACTACGCGGCGCTGCACTCCATGGAGCCCGATCTGGCCGAACTCCGGAATCTGACGCTGCTCGGCGAGTTGATCATCCGGTCGGCGGGATTCCGCCGCGAGAGCCGTGGCCTGCACGCGATGCTCGAGTATCCGCAGCGTGACGACGCCTTCGCCGGCGACACGCTCCAGCGGATCGATTGCGACGAGCCCTGGCTGCTTCCCCTGGACCCGCGGGGCTTCGGGGTCCGCGAGTGGGCGGCCGCGACGGAGGCGCAGGAGTGAACTGGTTCGAGGAGTCCTTCGGCGAGAGGTACCTGCGTCTGTACGCGCATCGTGACCGCGAAGAGGCGCGCCGCGCGATCGACACGCTGTTCCCGGCCCACACGCTGGCCGGCCGGCGGGTGCTTGACCTCGCCTGTGGCCCCGGGCGCTACCTCCGTGTCCTCTACGAGCGAGGGGCGCGGGCGGTCGGGATCGATCTGAGTCCGGTACTGCTCGCCGAGGCCGCGCGTGTCTTCGAAGCGCTGGACTCCGTGCCCCGGCTCGTCCGCGGTGACATGCGCCGGCTCCCGTTCGCCGATCGTTGCTTCGAATCCACGCTGTCCATGTTCACCAGCTTCGGATACTTCGAGTCCTTCGACGCCCACGCGGAACTCGCGCGTGAGATGGCGCGTGTGACCTCGGCGGTGATCGTGCTCGACGTCCCGAATCCCGTCGTCCTGCGGCGCGATCTGGTTCCGCGGAGTGAACGTCGAGCCGATGACATGCGTGTGGTCGAGCGTCGCCGGGTCGACGACGATCCGCCGCGTGTGGTGAAGACCATCGAACTGTCGGCGCCGGACGGCGACGAAGTGGTGGAGCGCTACGAGGAGAGGGTGATGCTGTTCGGGGTCGACGAGCTGACGTCGATGTTCTCCGAGGCCGGCTTCGCTCTGGAGGACCTCACCGGCGACTACGATGGCGCACCCTTCGACCTCGAGAGCAGCGGGCGGAGCATCCTGCGCCTGCGACGCAGCGGGAGATCGTCATGAGTGCGCCGACGATCCGCTCGGAGTTCCTGGAAACGATCCCGGGTTTGTCGGAGGTCGCCCGGGCGGTCCATGCGGGTGAGGTCACGGCACCGACGGCGGCCCCGGTTCTCGACACCTTCGATCTGGAGCTGCCCGCGCCCGGGCCCGCGTGGACGGACTCCGCGTTCCTCGAGGAACTCCGGCGAGACCACGTGCGGACGGGAGCGGGAATCCGGAGCCTGGAGGGGCTCGAGGCCCTGGCCGGTGGCGCCGCGTGCGTGATCACGGGTCAGCAACCCGGGCTGTTGCTCGGGCCCCTGTACTGCTTCTACAAGATCGCCGGTGCGGTGGCGATCGCGCGCACGCTCTCGGAGCGGCAGGAACGCCGGGTCGTGCCCGTGTACTGGTGTGGTGCCGACGACTCCGACTTCGAGGAGGTGCGTCGGGCGTGGGCGTACCATCCCACGCAAGGACCCTTCCGGGCCGAGATCCCGACCTCGGCGTGGGAACCGGGCCTTCGGGTGGGCGACGTGACCGACGCCTCGCTCCCGGACGTCGAGGCCGCCGTCCTGCGACGCATCGGCGTGCCCCACGTGGTCGAGGAATGGCTGGAGTCGATGCGAGAGCTGCACGCTCTCGGCGATCGTGCGCGAGCCTGGGCACTGCACATGTTCGCGGAGGACGGCCTGGTGGTGGTGGACGCCCGCTCGCCACGCTTGCGAAGGCTGGGGCGTCCGCTGTTCGAACGCTACGTGTCGGAACACCCGCGGATCACCGCGGCGCTCGAGGAACACACGCGCACACTCGAGGCGCGCGGTTGGCCGGTGGCGATCGACGCGAAGGCCCGGTCCAGTGGTTTGTTCCTCCTGGACGGCGACCGCAGGACGAAGGTCGAGGCCGACGAGATGCGTGCGGTCGACGTCGATCGCGTCACACCCTCGGTCCTGCTGCGTCCGGTGTGGCAGGACGCGCTGCTGGGCCCCGTCGCCTCGGTGTTGGGACCGGCGGAGCTGTCCTACCACGGTCAGCTGTCGCCCCTGTATGGGGAACTGGGGGTCCGGGCCGCACGGCCGGCTGCCCGTCCTCACGCCGTGATGATCCCCGACGACGTACCGTGGCCGCCCGACCACGCCACGAGGACCGCGGTCCTGAACGGGGATGCGTCGATCCTGCGCCGGTCGGGACTGCCCGAAGCCTGGGGACGCGCCGTGGACACCGCCGCGACCACGGTGGGCTCGGCGATGGAAGCCCTCGAGTCGACCGTCGACACCGATCGCGCGCGTCGCGAGGTACGACGCGTCGGGCCGCGCCTGACCCGCGAGATCGACCGTCTGCGGGACCGCCTGGCCGCGACGCGGACCGACGGGGATCCGGCGCGCCGGGCCGCGTGGTTCGACCTGCGGGGCCGACCTCAGGAACGCGCCTTCGTGGCGCACCAGTGGTGGGTCGCGTGGAACGGGGACGCGGCCCGTGCCCGAGCCGAGCTGGAGCACTCGTACGTCCGCGCGATCGATTCCGGTCGGGTGCCGTGCATCGCCCTGCACCTGGAGGAATCCGGACGATGAACCGGTCGAGGACCTGCGATGCACTGTTCCTCTCGCCGCATCCCGACGACGTCGAGTTGTTCTGCGGAGCCACCGTCGCCGTGCTGGCCGCCGCCGGACACGAGGTCCTGATCGCCGACCTCACGGGCGGGGAACTGGCCAGCAACGGCACAGCCGAGGAGCGCCGCGCATGCAGTCTGAGTGCCGCGGCGGACCTGGGCGCCTCGGACCGGAGACCGGTGCTCGGTCTCCCCGACGGCGGGATCGACCCCCACGACGACGCGCAACTCGACGCGCTGATCGATCTCGTGCGGGAACACCGACCACGTTGGCTGTTCGCACCGTGGATCGACGACCGTCATCCCGATCACGAGGCGGCGGGTGCGCTGGCGCGGCGCGCCCACTTCTTCGCCGGTGTGGGGCGGCGAGCCCCCGATCGCGGGCCGGCCCACCGCAGTGAGCGCCTGCTGTTCTATCCATGCCACCACGAAGCTCCCACGCACGTGGCCTTCGACGTCGGAGCCGGCATGGAGGCCTGGCGCCGCGCGGTCGGCCGTTACGAATCACAGTTCCGACGTACGCCGGACACCACCGCCACGCCGATCAACGCGCCTGGCTTCCTGGCCGCCCACGAGGGTCGCCGAGCCCGGCTCGGCCAGCGGGTCGGGGTCGAGTTCGCAGAGGGATTCGTGGTGGAGGATCCATGGTTGGCGCCGGCGGAAGTACCCACACGAGGAGATCGACCATGAACGGGGCAGGGGGTCGGGACGGAGGCGCGGCGCGACGAAGAGTCGGTATCACGAGCTTCGCCTCGACGGGTGGCAGCGGGATCGTCGCCACGGAACTCGGGCTCGCGCTGGCGCAGCGCGACGACTACGAGGTGCACTTCATCAGCCACGCGCTGCCGGTCCGACTGCGCCACTTCACTCCCAACGTGTTCTTCCACGAGGTGGAGACGACGAACTACCCGCCCTTCCCGCACACACCCTACAGTCTGGCTCTCGCGTCGAAGATGGCGGAGGTGGCGCGCTACCACGACCTCGACGTACTGCACGTCCACTATGCGATTCCGCACGCGGCGGCGGCCTACCTCGCACAGCGGATGTTGGCACCCTCGCGGCTGGGCGTGATCACGACCCTGCACGGGACCGACATCACGCTGGTGGGTCAGGAGCCGAGCTTCTACCCGCTCACGCGGTTCGCGATCGAACAGAGCGACGCGGTGACGGCGGTGAGCGACTTCCTCCGCTGCGAGACCGACCGGGTGTTCGGCGTCGATCGTGAGATCGACGTGATCCGCAACTTCGTCGACACCCAGGCCTTCGTCCCGCGGCCCGACCTGCGTGCGAACAATCCCCTGCGTGACGGCGATCGCCCGTTGCTCATGCACGCCAGCAACCTGCGTCCCGTGAAGAACGTGAGCCGCGTGATCGAGGTCTTCGCCCGGGTGCGGGCCCAACGTCCGTCCACCCTGGTCGTGGTGGGCGACGGTCCCGAGCGCAATCCGGCGCAGATGCGGGCTCGGGAGTTGGGCGTCGCCGACGACGTGCGTTTCCTCGGAGCGCAGGAGAGCATGGAGGAACTGCTCGCCATGGCCGACGTCCTGCTGCTGCCGAGCGCGACCGAGAGCTTCGGTCTGGTGGCCCTCGAGGCGATGAGCTGCGGTACGCCGGTCGTGGCCAGCGACCGGGGTGGATTGCCGGAGTTGATCACCGACGGCGAGACGGGGTATCTGCACGATCCGGACGACGTCGACGGGATGGCGGCGTCCGCCCTGCGCGTGATCGAGGATCCGGCGCTGGCCGCACGCCTGGGTGCGGCGGCGCGCGAGATCGCCAAGGAGACCTTCTGCATCCGGTGCGTGATCGAGGACTACCTCGACGTCTACGATCGGGTCGATCGGGCCGGGGAGGCCCGTGCGGCCGCGAGTTGACAGCCGGCGCCCGGGTGGCGTAACTGTTCCCGGATTCCGAACGGAGGTCCGGACACCTTGATGCCCCGTCTGCGCAAGCTGGTCGAGAACCAGCCCTATTCTCCGCATGCGTACGAATTCGTCATGCAGGCTCTGGACTACACCCTCCGGAACCTGGACGAGCCCCGTCACGTGTCGGGCGCCGAGCTGCTCGACGGGATCCGCCGTTGTGCCCGCGAGGAGTTCGGGCCCATGGCGCGGCACGTCCTGAACACCTGGGGCGTGTACGAGAGCCGCGACTTCGGTGCGATCGTCTTCGATCTCGTGGAGCGAGGCGTGCTCGCGCGGACCGACGACGACGACGTCCGGGACTTCGACGACGGCTTCGACTTCCGCACCGTGTTCGAGCGCGAGTACTACGACGAGCACCCGGCCTTCCGCCGCTGAGCGGCCCGACTCGGCGCTTGACCTGCCGGATCGCCCCGCCTAGCGTGGCGCCACCTCCGGGAACCGCGGCGCGTGGCGCCGCGTAGGAGTGCCCGAGCGGTCACCCCGCCAACCGCTGACGTTCGAGGCACGCCGATCATCGTCCCCGCATCGATGGCCGGATCGGGATCTCCTGCGCCGAACCGGTCCGAGACCGAGGAACTCCATGACACCAGCTGTCGCTCCCTATGCGGACATCCTCACCGAGATCGGCGGCCTGGTCGCCGGTGCAGGCCTGTTCGCGCGATTCATCGTCCTGCTGCTGTTCGTGCTCTCGGTCATCTCGTGGATGGTCATGATCGAGCGCGCGGTGCGGGTGAAGAGAGCCGAGTCCGCGAACCGCGCTTTCTGGCGACGATTCGACGAAGCCCGCGAAGGACGCATCGGCATGGCGGAACTCGCCGACTGGTGCAAGACGCAGGTCGGTGCACCGCTCGCACGGCTCTTCGTGTACTTCAGCGAGGACTACTGGCCGCTCTACCAGGAGCGCCGCGGCGGCGAGGACCGCCTGCTGCTGGGAATGCTCGCCCGGGGGATCGATCGCGAGTCCTCGTCGGAACTCGGGCGTCAGGAGCGCGGTCTCGGGTGGCTGGCGACGTTGAGCGCCGTCGCGCCGTTCCTCGGACTCCTGGGCACCGTGTGGGGCATCATGAACAGCTTCCTGCAGCTCGGCCGGCAGGGATCGGCCACGCTCGACGTGGTGGGTCCCGGGATCGCCGAGGCCCTGATCACCACCGTGTGCGGTCTGGCCGTGGCCATTCCCGCGGTCGTGGGCTTCAACTACTTCACCCGGCGGCTGCAGTCGCAGCAGTCCGAGATGGCGCGGTTGGGTTCGTTGCTCGCCGACGTCGTGGCCGAAGAGGAACTCAGCAGCGAGTCCGTGTCGCAGCACGCGGTCCGCTGACGCGGAGCGCCACGAGCGCGGGGGAAAACCGTCATGGACGACGACTTCTCGATCCTGGCCCGACGCGACCGCTTCCGGCCGCTGGCCGACATCAACGTGACGTCGCTCGTCGACGTCACGCTCGTGCTGTTGATCATCTTCATGCTCACCGCACCCTTCATCCAGGGCGGTGTCGAGGTCGAGCTGCCCGAGGCCCGGACCCCGGCATCGGCCACCGACGAGGGACTGGTCGTGAGTGTCGATCCCGAACAACGGGTCTTCGTGGACGAGGACGTGGTGCCCTTGTCGCAGCTCGCGGTCGAGCTGCGGCGGATCCGGCCGGCGGGTACCGAGGGTCCGGTCTACCTGCGCAGTGACCAGGGTGTCCCGTACGGATTCGTGGTGCGGGTCATGGGTGAGATCAAGGAAGGGGGAGTGGACGACCTCAGCCTCGTGGTGGAACCGGCCGGCGACGACCCGGGTTGGCCTCGCTGATGCGCCGCTATTTCCTGATCTCCTTCGCCGGCCATCTGGTCGTGATCCTGGGCGGCGGACTGCTGTCCCAGGCGCTCGTGCCCTCGCCGCCGGCCATGGACTCGATCTCGGTGGGACTCGCCGTGGCTCCGGCCCAGGCCATGGATACCGTCGAGAGTACCCCCGCGCCCGAGCCCGATCCGACTCCCGCGCCTCCGGTCGAGCCCGAGAGGCCGGTCTCCGACCCCGTTCCCGATCCGGCTCCCGACGAGCCCGAACCCGAGCCCTTCGAGCCGACGCCCCCGGAGTCGGACCTGCCGCCCCCGCCGCCGCCCGCGGAGATCGAGCGGCCCGAGAGGGTGCTGTCGCCCGACGCGCCGCCCGAGGAGCCCGAGCTCGAGCCACGCGAGATCGTGCCGCCCGATCCGGATCTGCCGCCGCCGCCGCTCTCGGGTCAGGACCTGCCCGAGCCGGAGCCGGTCCAGCCGCGGGCGCAGACGCGGGGGGACGACCTGACCGCCGAGGACACGACCGAGACGCCGCCCACCGCGCCGAAGGAGGAGCTCGGTGGGGGTGCGGCCGTGCAGGCGTCGACGGCCGCGTCCGAGCTCGAGGACGGCTACCTGGTCCGCGTGCAGCGGAAGATCGGTCGCCGCTGGCAACCGACGCCGGCGAGCGCGCTGGGACAGAGCTACGTGAGCACGGTCGTCAGCTTCCGGATCCGCCCCGACGGACGGGTCGAGGGCCCGACCGTGAGCGAGTCCAGTGGGCTGACCGTGTTCGATCGCCAGGCCCTGCGCGCGGTGATCGATGCCTCGCCCCTGCCGCCCCTGCCGCCTCGCTATCCCGATGGCGTGCACATCAACTTCCGCTTCGAGTACGAGCGATGACCCGGCCGGAGGCCGACGCATGAAGCCACGCCCTTCCCGTTCTCCCCTGCTCCTCGCGTTGCTGCTGGTCGTCGCCGCGGCCGTGCCGGCGCGTGCCCAGGAGGGCGGCGAACCGAGCTTCGAGCTCCGCTTCAAACGACAGGGCATCGTCCGGGCACTCGTCGAACTCGAAGAGCTGCGCGTCGAGACCAGCCTCGCGGGAGCGCGCGAGGCCGCGGGCGCGCTGGCGTCCCGGCTGGTGCAGGACCTGATCTGGAGTGGGCACTTCGCGATCGCGTCGCCCCTTCCCGAGGGAGTCCGGCGCCCGCGGTACGTGCCCGACGACTGGACGCGCGGGGAGGACGCGCGCACGAGGCTCCGCCTGACCCTGGCCGGTATCCGTCGCGACGAGATGGTGTGGACGGCCCTGCTCTTCGAGGGTTCGGCCCGGCGTCAGATCCTCGGCAAGCGCTACGTGATCGACCTGGACGCATCGGAGCGGCACGTGCACCACCTCGCCGATCAGATCGTCCAACGCGTCACGGGCGATCAGGGGATCGCGCAGACGCGGATCATCTTCAGCCGCAAGGTCGGCGACGGTCGCGAGATCTTCCTGGTCGACTACGACGGCGAGAACCTCCGGCAGATCACCCGCAACGGCAGCCTGAATCTCCTGCCACGATGGTCGCCGAGTGCCGATCGCGTCAGCTACACGTCGTACTGGCGCGGACGGCAGCGGTTGCTCGTGCTCGACGGTCGCAGCGGCGAGAGCCGCAAGGTGACGGAGTTCGACGGCCTGAACTACGGGGCGTCGTGGGCGCCGGACGGAGCGCACCTGCTCGTGACCTTCACGCGGGACGGCGATCCGGAGATCTACCGTATCGACCTGCAGGGCGACGTCGGAGCCCGTCTGACCTTCGAACCGTCGATCGAGTGCAGTCCGGTGTTCGATCCCACGGGCAACCAGATCGCATACACCAGTGATCGCAGTGGGGTCCCGCAGATCTACCGCATGTCGCGCGACGGCACCGATCGCCGAAGGCTGACCCGCAGCGGTGGATACAACGACGCGCCGGCCTGGTCGCCGCGGGGCGATCGGATCGCGTACGTGACGCGACGCGCCGGGCGCTTCCACGTCATGGTCATGGACTCGAGCGGTGGCGACGCGATCCCGATCACGATCACCGCCGATGGGAACAACGAAGAGCCCGCCTGGGCGCCGGACGGGCGTCATCTCGTGGTCAGCAGTGATCGCGACGGCACGCGGCGGCTCTGGGTGATCGACGTCGACACGGCCTGGGCGCGTCCGCTGACGCGGGGCGACGTCGACGACAACGGACCCGATTGGAGTGCCGCCCCGAGCAGCGGGAGCGGTTCCTGAACCCGGGCGGACGAGACCGTCCGCCCACTCGCACGAGGAGACCGGAGCGTCATGAAGAGTCTGCAGTCCGATGCGAACCGAGCCGATGCCGGCCGCGTGGCCCTGATCACCCTCGTCGCTCTGAGTGCGGTGCTGCTGGTCGGCCTGCTGAGCGGCTGTGGCGGCAAACCCGAAGCGCAGCCCGACACCGGGGCAACGCCGACCGAGGAGCCCCTCGACGAGATCCCCGTCACCACGCCGGACGAACAGCCGGCCTTTCCCGACGAGGCCGACGCCATGGACCAGGACACCGTGGCCGGCGAGGACATGGAGGCCGAGACCCGGCCCCTGCCCGTGGTGCAGGACGTGTTCTTCGGGTACGACTCCTTCGAGCTCGATGCCGAGGCCCAGGCCACCCTGCAGACGAACGCGAGGATCCTGCGTCGGAATCCCGATGTCGACGTGATCATCGAGGGTCATTGCGACGAGCGGGGCACCGCCCAGTACAACATGGCGCTGGGCTGGAAGCGCGCGAACACGACGAAGGACTACCTGGTGTCCCTGCGCATTCCCGCGTCGCGCATTCGTACGGTGAGCTTCGGCAAGGAGAAGCCCTTCGTGACGGGGAGCGGAGAAGACGTCTGGTCGCTGAACCGCCGCGCCCACATCGTACTCGAACGGTCCGGGCGCTGAGCCATGCGACGTATCCTGGGTTCCGTCCTCCTCGTCGCGGTCCTGACCGGTTCGTCGGGGTGCGCCAAGCAGCTACAGCGCATCGAGACCCGTACGGATGAGATCGCGACCATCCAGGCGCGGCTCGCGGCGGAACAACGCGAGCTCGCATCCATCGTGGAGCGTCTCGACGAGCGGGATGCCGAACGCGAGGCCGAGCTCGTGGAGCGCCGCGCCGAGCTGGAATATCAGCTTCGTGCCCTCGACCGCGTCGTCCGACAACTCGATGCCCGCGCGCAGGAGCAGCAGGAACTCCTGCAGAGGATCAGTGCGGCGCTCGACCTGTTGACCCGTCGGACGCCGTCGGGACCCGACGCTCCCACGGCGACGGCCCCGACCGATTCGACGATCGCGGCGGCGTCGGGGGGCGACCCCCTCGAGTCGCCGGGACAGGACGTGTTCGACGCTGCCTTCGACGACTACACGGGGGGACGCTACGCCCTCGCGAGGGAGGGCTTCCAGGAGGTCCTCGATCGGTTCGAGGACAGCGAGCTGGCCGACGACGCGCGGTACTGGGTGGCCGAGACGCACTACGCAGAAGGCGACCACGCGACCGCGCGCGACGGCTTCGCCGAGGTCGTCGAACGATGGTCGGAGAGCGACGTGGTGCCTCCGGCCCTGCTGAAGCTCGCCTACTCCATGCTGGAGCTCGGCGAATCCGAGGATGCCATCGCGACCCTGCAGCGACTCGTCGACGAGCACCCCGACAGCGATGAGGCCCTGATCGCGGAGCACAGATTGAGTACACTGTCGGCCGAGGAGTGATTCCGTCCGCCCCCCCCTCCGTGGTGGATCATGCGATCCTTCGTGCGTCCGCTGACCTGGCTCGTCGTCTGCGCGACCCTGCTCGTGTCGGCTCCGTCCACCGCGGCGGAGCGGTGGTGGGTGGAACTGCCCCGGGACCGGGGGGTCTCCGAGCCGGAGGACCTGCCCTTCCCGCCCGCACCGAACGATGCTGCCCTCGAGCGACGGGCCCGGCGTGGCCGGGCCGAGCGCGTGGCGGTCCTCGGCCGGGGGCCGAGCGAGGAGGCCCTGCGCGCGGTGCAGGCCACCGGAGCTCGGATCGTCCGCGTGAGCCGCTGGCTGAGTGCGGCCAGCGTGGAGGCCGACGCCACCATCCTGGAGCGTCTGCGAGAACGCTTCGGCCGCGCCGCCCTACGACCCGTGAGGAGCTGGGCCGGCGAGCGTGACCCGCGAGTCGTCCGGGTGACGCCCGGCCCGCGCCGGCGGGTCGGCGCCTTCGACTACGGCCGGTCCTTCGACCAGCTCGCGCAGATCGGGATCGATCGTCTGCACGACCGGGGTCTCACCGGGCAGGGGGTCCGGGTCCTCGTGCTCGACACGGGCTTCCTGGTCGACCATCCCGCGATCGACCATCTCGACGTCCTGGCGACCCGGGACTTCGTGAACGACGACGCGGACGTGGGCATCGACGAGGGCGAGGCGATCAACCAGGACCGACACGGGACGGGCGTGGTCGGCACCCTCGCCGGCTACGAACCCGGCTCGTTGATCGGGGCCGCGCCCGACGTCTCGGTGCTGCTCGCCAAGACCGAGGTCGTCGACAGCGAGACCCGGGTCGAAGAGGACCACTTCGTCGCCGCCCTCGAGTGGGGAGAAGCCCTCGGGGCCGATCTCATGACCGCGTCGCTGGGCTACCGCACCTTCTACGACGAGCCCGACACCTTCGCCTACTCGCCGGAGGATCTCGACGGCGACACCGCGATCACGACGCGCGCCGTGGACGACCTGGTGGCGATGGGGGTGGTCGCGATCAGCTCGGCCGGCAACGACGGGGACGACCCGGGAACCCTTCTCACGCCCGCCGACAGCGACAGCGGACTCGCCATCGCCGCCGTCGACTCGAACGGTGCCGTCGCCTGGTTCTCGAGCCGCGGACCGACCGCCGACGGCCGCACGAAGCCCGACCTGGCCGCCCGCGGCGTGCGCGTGGTGTGGGCCGACACCTGGATCGGGGTCGGCCTCGCGTCGGGCACCTCGCTGGCCGCGCCTCTCGTGGCCGGAGCAGGCGCTCTGCTCCTTCAGGCGCACCCGGACTGGGGTCCGCACGAGGTCGCTTCGGCGCTCCGGAGCACCGCGAGTCAGGCCATGGCTCCCGACACGGTCCTCGGATGGGGGATCGTCGACGCCCAGGCGGCGGTCTTCGACGTCGAGGCTCCGCAGGTGCCCCTGCCCTTCGATCTGGTGGCCCCGGAACCCGGAGCCGTGATCGACGGGCCCCGGGTCGATTTCGCCTGGGAGGCCGCAGAGGATCTGCAGACACCACAACAGATCGACTACCGCGTCGAGATCGCGCGGGACGAGGCCTTCGACGAGGTGGCCGCCGTCTTCGAGGTGGGACCCGCGGTCGTCCGCTCCGCCTGGGTCCCGGTGAGCGGGCAGCTGTGGTGGCGGGTGGTGGCCACCGATCCGCAGGGACACGTCCGGACGAGTGCCGCCCGGGCCCTCGAGGTCCCGACGGCCACCGGGGCCCCGACCCGGACGCGCGTGGCCTGGGCGCGCTGGGAAGGTCCGTGGCCCAATCCGACGAGCGACCGCAGCGCGGCGCGGCTGGTGCTGAACCGGCCGGCACGGGTGCGCGCGGTCGAGGTCTTCGACGTCGCGGGCCGGCGGATCCGGACCCTTCGCCGGCAGGTCGAACTGCTGCCCGGCGAGTGGCGCGTGGAATGGGACGGAAGGGACTCCAGGGGGCGCTCCGCGGCCTCCGGCGTGTATTTCCTCCGGGCGCTCGTCGAGGACTCCGACGGCCGCGCGGCCCGGCTGCGCGCCCGCGTGGTTCGCCTTCGCTGAGGGATGTCCGCGGGGCCGCAGCCGTCAGTGCCTTGACCTTCGGTTTTTCCGTCATCTACTCTTTGTACGAATCCCTTGGAGCGCCACGAGGCCTCCGGCCCCTCTCGCCGAATTCCCGGAATGGCCGGCTGATCCTCGTCGACTGCCCCGCATCAGCATGCGCCCCCACTCCGGGCGCGTCGGTTCTGCTACCAGGAGGGTCTCCGTCGTGTTCCTGACGAAGCGTCAGTCGGAGCTGTTGGACTACCTGCGCCGCACCATCGCCGTGCAGGGCTACGCTCCGAGCCTCGAGGAGATGGCGGCTCACTTCCAGCTGTCATCGGTCGGAACGGTCCACAAGCACCTGAAGGCCCTCGAGGAGAAGGGCTTCATCCGTCGCCAGTGGAACCGTTCCCGTGCGATCGAGATCGTCGAGACCCACGACGGACGGGCCCGTCGCGTGCCCATGCTCGGCTCGCTCAAGGGACAGCAACCGATCGAGAACGGGGTCCAGAGCGGAAGCATCGCGGTTCCGGAGGAGTTCCTGAACGGAAACGGTGCCTTCGTCCTGCAGGTGGGTGACGACTCCCTGCGCGACGAATTCCTCGACTGCGGCGATTTCGTGGTGTGCGAGCCGAGCGAGTCGCCCGAACCCGGGGCCACCGTCGTGGTCACGGTCGACGGACGGAGCACGATGGTCCGTCGGTGGGAGCCGACCTCGGACCGGGTCCAGCTGCGCTCCCGGCGTCCGGGGGCCGAGGACTTCGAGGTCGGACTGCAGCGGTGCCGGATCGAAGGGGTGGTCGTCGGCGTGCTCCGCCGCCTGCAGGCGGACCGTCAGGCCGCTTCCTGAATCGTGCCACGAATTTCGCTCGGTTGACGTTTCGGCGTCCGCCTCCCTACCATGCGGCCGGCCCTCAGGGGCCGGCCTTCTTCTTCGTGCTCCGGCGGGTCGTGGACTCCACGGCGGGTACGGAGTGCGCGCCCACCACGCACGGGAAGCCAGACATGATCTCCTCGTCCAGGCCCACACCCGACGACCGGCCGCTCGACGTGACGCGTGATCCCGACGACATGGAAGAGGTGTTCGAGGTCTACTTCACCTCGACGCCCGGTCCGTCCCGCGTCGTTCGTATGGAGGGCGGTCTGGGGTGGCGACCGGCCACCGACGTCTACGAGACCGAGCACGAATTCGTCGTCCAGATGGACCTGGCGGGCATGGACCGCAACGCGATCGAGATCCACGTCGACGACGAGTTCCTGGTGGTGCGCGGCACGCGTAGCAACATCGCGCCCCCGGGCAAGAAGCACTTCCACAAGATGGAGATCCGGGTCGGACCCTTCGAGCGTCACGTCCGGGTTCCCGGACACGTGGACGCCAACACCGCACGGGCCCGCTACGAGAGCGGGTTCCTGTTCGTCGTCATGGAACGGGGCCAGGGACGGTGCGGAGAGCGTCGTAGCATCGCCATCGGATCCTGACCGCAGCCCCCGCCGTCGCGGGGACCGAAGATCTCAGCCCGCCCTCGAGGAGTCGTCGTGGCCGATCAGTCCGAAGCCCCGGGATTCGATCTGGAAGATGGTGTCCGGGTTCCCGACCAGCTCGCCGTCCTGCCGATCAGTGACGCGGTGGTCTTTCCGTACATGATGGTGCCGCTGGTCCTCAGCGACGCCAATCTCATCCAGTTGGCCGACGACGTCCTGGCCGACTCGAAGATGCTCGGGACCTTCACCCAGTTGCCGGAAGCGACCACCAACGGCAGCGAGGAAGAAGAGTCGAACGTCGGCGAAGAGGACGTCTACGAGATCGGCACGGCGGTGGTGATCCAGAAGATGCTTCGCTTCCCCGACGGGAGCATGCGGCTGCTGGGTCAGGGCATCACACGGATCCGCCGCAAGAAGGTCCTGCAGACCGAGCCCTACATGGTCGCCGAGGTCGAGGTCCTCGACGAGAAGGAATCGACCGACGCCAAGACCGTGGCCTACATGCGCGGTGTGGCGAACAACTTCATCAAGATCGTCGACGCGTCCGAGAAGCTCAGCGACGAGCTGAAGGTCGTGGCCATGAACATCGACGAGCCCGGCCGGCTCGCCGACATGGTCGCCACGAACCTGGACATCGACGTGACCGAGAAGCAGAAGGTGCTCGAGATCCTCGACCCGCGGGCGCGGCTCGAGCTGCTCAGCGAGATCGTGATGCGCGAGCTGGAGATGGTCGAGCTCGGCGAGAAGCTGCAGAGCCGCGTGCGCAAGGCGATCGACAAGGACCAGCGCGAGTACTACCTGCGCCAGCAGCTGAAGGCGATCCAGCGCGAACTCGGCGACACCGACCAGAGTTCGGTGGAACTCGACGAACTCCGCGAACGGATCGAGGAGGCGTCGCTGCCCGACCACGTACGCGAGGCGGCGTTGAAGGAGTACGACCGGCTCACCCGCATGAGTCCCGGTGCCAGTGAGTACACGGTGAGCAAGACCTACGTGGACTGGCTGCTCGAGCTGCCGTGGCTGGAGAGCAGTGTCGACAACCTGCAGCTGAAGAAGGCCGAGGAAGTGCTGGAGCGCGATCACTACGGTCTGGAAGACGTGAAGGAGCGCGTACTCGAGTACCTGGCGGTGAAGAAGCTGAAGGACGACATGCGCGGTCCCATCCTGTGCCTGGTCGGACCGCCGGGTGTGGGCAAGACCAGCCTGGGCAAGTCGATCGCCGAGGCCATGGGGCGCAAGTTCTACCGTCTGAGCCTGGGCGGCATGCGGGACGAGGCCGAGATCCGCGGGCATCGCCGCACCTATGTCGGGGCGATGCCGGGCCGTGTCATCCACGGGGTGAAGGTCGCGGGGACGAACAACCCGCTGTTCATGCTCGACGAGATCGACAAGCTCGGCAGTGATTTCCGGGGCGATCCGGCGAGTGCGTTGCTCGAGGTGCTCGATCCCGCGCAGAACAGTACCTTCACCGACCACTACCTGAACCTACCCTTCGATCTCAGCAACGTCCTCTTCATGACGACGGCCAACGTGCTCGACACGATCCCACGTCCGCTGCGCGACCGCATGGAGATCATCCAGCTCCCGGGCTACACCCGGCTCGAGAAGCTCGAGATCGCCAAGCGCTACCTCGTGCCGAGGCAGGTCGCCGAGAACGGCCTCAGCTCCTCCAGCATCCGATTCACCGATGCCGGGCTGAACTCGATCATCTCCGACTACACGGCCGAGGCCGGGGTACGTTCGCTGGAGCGGACGATCGGGCGGGTGTGCCGTAAGGTCGCGCGTGGTGTCGCGGGATCGCGCAAGAAGAAGCGTGTGAACGTGTCCGTGAAGAACGTCCACGACTATCTGGGCGCGCCGGTGTACTCGGACGAGGCACGGAAGTCCCGCCCCGAGGTGGGCGTGTGTGCCGGCCTGGCCTGGACCCCGGTGGGGGGGAAGATCCTCTTCGTGGAGGCGGTGGCGATGCCGGGGCAGGGTGCCCTTCGGCTGACCGGGCAGCTCGGCAACGTCATGCAGGAGTCGGCGCAGGCCGCCCTCAGCTACATCCGGAGTCGCTACAGCGCGGGCCCGCAGGACATCGAATGGTTGCGGACGCACGACCTCCACGTGCACCTTCCCGCGGGGGCGATCCCGAAGGACGGACCCAGTGCCGGGATCACGATGGCCACGGCCCTGGTGTCGCTGTACCGGGGGATCCCGATCAGCAACAGGGTGGCCATGACGGGAGAGATCTCGCTCACCGGCGAGGTGCACCCGGTGGGGGGTCTCGTCCAGAAGATCCTGGCCGCGCACCGGGCGCGGATCTCCCAGGTGATCATTCCCGCCGACAACGAGCGCGACCTCGAGGAGCTGCCCGAGGAGGTGCTCGAGGCCATCGAGTTCCATCCGGTCGAACGGGTGGAGCAGGTCTGGGAGCTCGCCCTCACGCGGCCCCTGCAGTGAGACCACGTTCCCGGTGCAGGTTTGACCGGCCCCCGAGCGGCTGCTAGTTTGCCACGCGTTCGCGCCGGCTGGTGTCCGGCGCGGTCAGGACGACCGATGCCTTCCAGCTTGTTGCGACGTCTCCTGGGGCGCGCCGGTGCTTCCCCCAACGGGGCGGTGGCCGGTGAAGCCTTCTCGCTGCCCGGATCGCTGCAACCGGGCGCGCGCGTTCTCCTGCTCGCGTCCGACGACCTGACGGATCTGCTCTTCGCCATGCCGCTGGTCGAGGCCGTGCACGGTGCGATCGAGGGCGTGGAGTTCGGTCTGCTCTGCGACGAGCGCACCAGTCACCTGGCGCTGAGCACCGACCGCTTCGCCGACGTTCTCGTCGTCGACCCACAGCAGGCCGGTTCCGGGTCGGCGTCCCATCGGGAACTGCAGGAGGCCCTCCAGGGCGAGTCCTGGGACGTGGCGATCCTGCTCGGTCAGGATCCCGATCCCGATCGCGACGAGTTCGCCCACCTGAGCGGGGCGACGCTTCGCATGGGGCCCGATCATCCACTGGCCTTCCCGCGGCTCAACTGTCAGGTCCGGCCCCCGTCCTCCGAGAGCTATCCCTACGGCCGTGCCCAGCTCTGGGGTCGCCTGCTCGGAGTGAACGTCGATGCGCGCCGACTGCACTGGCGCCTGGCCCCGAAGCGCGCGCGCCAGATGGGGCAGTTGGTGCACTTCAACAAGCCGCGGAAGCAGCAGCGGCTGATCGGCATCGACCCGGGAGTGGGCAAGGCCGGCACGCGGTTGGGCGCCGCGAACCTGGGCCTGATCGCGAACCACCTCTCGCGGACGATCGATTCGAGAACGATCGTGCTGACGGCCGACGAGGATCCGACGGTGGTCGACGAGTTCGTCGGTGTACTCGAGAACACACCCCTCGATCTGCCGCGGCCCACGCTGCTCGAGACCGTGCTCCTGCTGAACGAGTGCGACCTGCTCGTGAGCGGGAACACCGATCTCCTGCACTTCGCCGCCGCACTGGACGTGCCCGCACTGACCGTGTTCGCCGACGCCGATGCCGACGCCTGGATCCCGGATCGAGCCGAGCGTCTGGAGGTCGTGAGGGCAGCACGGGGCGAGGCCCTGGACCTGGCCGAGATCATGGATCGGGTGGAAAGGCTCCTGGCGTAGTCGTCGGTGCCCATCGGCACCGGTCGGCATCGCGGCTCATCGCGAAGGATCGAGTGTGCACGACATACCCCGCGTCCTGTCGCTGTTGCGTCACTTCCGCTGGCGGATGCCCGCGCTCGTCGTGTGCATCGTGATCGCCTCGTCGCTCTCGAGTGTCGGAATCACCTTCGTGTCGCCCCTGGTGCGGATCCTCTTCGAGGAGGATCCGGCCCCGCTCGCCGCCGAGGCCCAGCAGGATCCCACGGCGGGCACGCCCGCCGGTGTTCCGCTCGAGCAGGTCGAACTGCCGGACTTCATGGAGCGTGCCCGTACGACGATCTCCCAGGAGGTCGAGGGCTGGCTCTACCGCGGCGACCGCACGGACATGCTCTGGCGGCTGTGCCTTTCCCTGCTCGTGGTCTTCCTCACGCGGAATCTCTTCGCCTTCCTGCAGGAGGCGTTGAGGGTCCAGATCGAACAGCGCACGATCCATCGTCTTCGCGAGGATCTGCACCTGTCGATCCAGCGGCTCCCTCTCCAACAGTTCTCGCGCGAGCGTACCGGTTATCTCATGAGCCGGGTGATCGCCGACGTCGACGCCATGCGCGGGGCCATCATCGGTGTGTGGACCCAGCTCGCGAGCAATTGCCTGATGATCGTGATCGCGCTGACGATGGTCGCGCTCGTCAGCTGGAAACTGCTGTTGACCACCCTTCTGGTCGTTCCGCCGAACATGTTGCTGATCGCGTGGATCAGTCGTCGGTTGCGCCGCGGCAGTCAGCGTGTCCAGGAATCGATGGGCGATGCCGCGGCCGTCCTCCAGGAAGCGATCAGCGGGATCCGGATCGTGAAGGCCTTCGATCCCGAGGGACACGAGAACCGGCGTTTCGACCGGGTGAACGCCAGCTACACCCGCTCCTACGAACGTCTGAAGATCCTGTCGGCGATGAGCAGCCCCGTGAGCGAGGTCCTGGGAATCCTGACCGCCGTCGTCATCATCGTCATGGGGGGACGCCTGGTGCTGACAGGACAGCTGCGCCCCGACCTGCTGGTCCTGTTCCTGGGTGTGATCCTCTGGGTGATCGGACCGATCAAGTCGATCATCCGTGCCAACAACACGCTGCAACAGAGTCTGGCCGCGGCGCGGAGGATCTTCGACGTCCTCGATGCACCGAAGGAGTCGCGCGGACCGGTGGACGCGAGACCCTTCTCCGCGCCGGAACGAGCGCTGCGCTTCGAGAACGTGAGCTTCGAGTACGAGACCGACATTCCGGTGCTGCACGACGTCGACCTCGAAGTCGGTGCCGGACAGGTCGTCGCCCTGGTGGGTCCATCGGGAGCGGGCAAGAGCACGCTCGTGGATCTCGTGCCGCGTTTCCTGGATCCGACCGGGGGCCGCGTGACCGTCGACGGAGTCGATCTGCGCGAGTTCGACCTTGCCTCGTTGCGTGGCCACGTGGGAGTGGTGTCCCAGGAGGTGATCCTCTTCCACGACACGGTGGCGGGGAACATCGCCTTCGGGTCGGGCGAGGTGTCGGAGGAACGCATGATCGACGCGGCGAAGACCGCGAACGCGCACGACTTCGTCGCGGCGTTGCCGCGCGGCTACGACACGTTGGTGGGCGAACGGGGACTTCAGCTCTCAGGTGGGCAGCGACAACGTCTGGCGATCGCGCGTGCGGTCCTGAAGAATCCGCCGATCCTCATCCTCGACGAAGCGACCAGCGCGCTCGACACCGAGAGCGAGCGTGCCGTGCAGGAAGCCATGCAGCGACTCATGGTGGGGCGGACCACGCTCGTGATCGCGCACCGGCTGTCGACGATCACGGCGGCCGACCGCATCGTCGTGTTGCAGCAGGGTCGGATCGTCGAGAGTGGGACCCACGAGCAACTCCTCGCGCACGACGGAGCCTACCGTCGTCTCTACGACCTCCAGTTCGGTCCGGGCACGGGCGACGATGGCGACGCGTCTGTCGGTTCTTCCCAACTGGCTGGGTGACCTCGTCATGGCCACGCCGGCCCTGCGCCGTTTCGGTGCGGGGTCCGAGCACGTGGTCGTGGGGGCGCCCCACCTCGTGGACCTCGTGCTCGATCTCGGGCTCGCCGATCGAGGCGTGGACTACGAACGGCGGGGCGCCGACCGCGGCGTGTCCGGACTGTGGCGGGCAGCGCGAGGCCTGTCGGCGCTCGAGCCCGAGGTCGCGCTGGTGCTCGGACCGAGTCTGCGCGCGGCCGCTCTGCCGGCCCTGGCCGGGATTCCGCAGCGTCAGGGTGTCGGCGGAGAGGGGCGGGAGCTGTTCCTGACCCGGGTGCACCGGGTTCGGGGTGGACTGCGGTCGCAGCACCTCTCGCAGACCTGGTGGGACGTCACGGGAGGCGCCGGGCAGGTGCCGTCGCCGCGCTGGCGACCGGGCCGTCGTGGACAGGAGGGATGGAGGGCGCTGATGGAGCGCCGCCCCGAACTCACGGCTCCCTTCGCGGTCTTCGCCGCCGGAGCCACCTTCGGTCCGACCAAGCGGTGGCCGACGCATTTCTTCGCCGAGACCGCAGGGCGCCTCCACGCCTCCCATGGCCTCCGTCCGGTCTTCGTGGGCTCGGGCGACGCCCGCGAGCGCGAGACCGCGGCGGCGCTGGCGGAAGCAACCGGAGGGGTCTCGCTCGCCGGCGAGACCGACCTCCCGGTGCTCGTCGGCGCATTGGCCGACGCGTCTCTGTTCGTGGGCAACGACAGCGGTCCCATGCACGTCGCGGCCGCGGTGGGGATTCCGACCGTGGGCATCTTCGGATCGACGAGCCCCGTGTGGACGGCTCCGCGCGGGCCCGCCGCCCGGACCGTGGGGCCGGCCCCCGTCGACTGCAGTCCGTGTTTCCGGGCGACCTGTCCCTTCGCCCTGGAGTGCCTTCGCCAGGTCGAGCCGTCCGCAGTCCTGGGCGCGGTCGAGCGGCTCCTCGGTTCACCCCCTCCGCGGGAGGCCCGTCCGTGAACCATCGCGCCGTCGTCTGGCTCGATCGTGACGGGACGATCGTCGACGATCCGGGCTACCTTCGCGATCCTCTTGCCCTGCGCCTCTTGCCCGGTGCCGGAGAGGCCGTGAGCCGTCTGAACAGGGCCGGGATCGCGGTCGTACTCGTGACCAACCAGAGCGGAATCGCCCGGGGGCTCCTGACCGAGCAGGACCTCCGCTCGGTGCACGCGGAGCTGCGGCGCCGCCTGGCGTCGTCGGGTGCCCACCTCGATGCGATCCGTCACTGCCCGCACCTGCCCGACCATCTGCTTCCCGACGGCGCGAGGCCCTGTGCCTGCCGGAAGCCGCGGCCCGGCATGATCGAGGCGGCACGGGACGAACTGGGCGTACCGAGCGACACGCCGCAGTTCGTGGTGGGCGACAAACCGGCCGATGTCCGACTGGCACGTGCCGCCGGATGCCGTTCCGTTCTGGTCCTCACCGGGGAGGGACGAACCACGCGGCGGCACCACGACGCCGACGCCGACCTCGTGGTGCCCGACGTCGGAGCGGCCGTGAGCCACATCCTCGAGCAGCTCTCCCTCGCCGATGGCGGGCCGAGCTGTTAGGTTCCGCTCTTGCTCCCCGTGGGCCGCGGAGGCGGCCAGGAGTCGAACCGCATGCGCATCCTGATCATCGCGGCGACCTACCCGCCGACCCGCTGCGGCGTGGGTGACTACGTCCGTAGGGTCGGCCGCGAACTCCGCGGGATCGACGAAGAGGTCTTCGTCCTCACCGGCGAGGCAGAGGACCTCGACCACGATCACGGGGACCCGACGATCGCCTCGGTGGGCAGGCGGCCCGCGCCACGCCGCGTCGACGATCTCCGCTTCGACACCGAGGACCACGGAGTCCGGCTGTCGCGACGGGTCCCGGCCTGGGACTGGGGCGCGCTCGACTGGATCGAGGCCGCCCTGCGGGACCTGGAGCCCGACGTCGTGAGCCTCCAGTTCCACGGCGAGGACTATCTGCTCCACCCGGCGGTGTGCGCGGTTCCCGACCTGGCGCGGCGTCGGGGATGTCCCGTGGTCACGACGCTGCACAACCTGCAGCGCCCGGTGGCGTGGGCGGAGCCGGCCGACCCACTGGATCACCTCCTGCGCGGGAGTGCGGCCTGGATCTGCACCAACGCGATCGACGAAGCCCGGCTCCGATCGCACGAACTCTCCGAGCGCCTGCACGTGATCCCCACCGGGCCGTGCATCACCGACGACCGCGGACGCCGGACCGCCGATCCCCATGGGCCGCTGCGCATCGGCTACTTCGGCTTCCTGAATCCCTTCAAGGGCATCGAGTACCTTCTGCGCGCGGTGGCGGCCCTGCACACCGAGGGCCGCGCGATCCGGCTCGAACTGGCGGCCGGGATCCACACCGACGCACCCGGGCGCCTGCGCGACTACGCGGACTTCGTCGGCGGCGAGATCGAGCGTCTCGGGATCGGACCGGTCCTCGAACGCCACGGCTACGTGTCCGACGAAGAGGTGGGTGCGCTGCTCGGACGATCGCACGTCGCCGTGTTCCCCTTCCGCGACGGGGTGAGCGGCAAGAACTCCAGTTTCTGGAGCACCATGCACCACGCGACGCCGACGCTGACCACGCGGGGTCCGGGCGTGCCGCCGGGACTCGTCGACGGTCAGAACGCCCTTCTCGTCCCGGCGGAGGACGCCGAGGCCATCGCCGAACGGTTGCGATGGTCGGATGCCCACCGCGCCGAGCTCGAGGCGATCGGCCGGGCCGGGCGGGAGTTCGTTCTCCGTTCGTTCGACTGGAGCGTGATCGCGCGTTCGATGCACGAGGTCTTCGCGGCGTCGGTCGATCGGGGTACCGCCGGCGCGGAGGAGCCGCGGTGAACCTTCGTGCCCCGAAGCTTCGCGACGACGCGGCGCTGGCCGCATGGATCCGGGCCGAGCAGGCCCGGCAGCGGCGGGTGGTCTTCACCAGCGGTTGCTTCGACGTGCTGCACGTCGGACACGTACGTTCGCTGCGCGCCGCCCGGTCCCTCGGCGATCGGCTGGTCATCGGATTGAACTCCGACGATTCGGTGCGAGGCCTCAAGGGTCCCGATCGGCCCTACTTCCCGCAGGAGGAGCGGGCGGAGGTCCTGAGCGAACTCGAGTGCGTGGATGCGCTCGTGATCGTGCCCGAGTCGACCATGGACCGCGTTCTCGACGCGATGCGCCCCGATGTCTTCGCGAAGGGGACCGACTACACGGTCGAGACGATTCCCGAGCGCGAGACCGTGCTGGCCTACGGTGGCGAACTGGCGATCGTCGGGGACCCGAAGACACGGAGCAGCAGGCAGTTCCGTGTGGTGAAGTGAGCACGGTGAGCGGCGAGCACTTCCTCGTGACCCGCCTGCGTTTCCTGGGTGACATCGTCCTGTGTACGCCGTTGCTCGAGGCCCTGCGCGAGGCGCGTCCCGACTCCCGGATCGAATTCCTGGGCGCATCTCCGCACGTGGACGTCCTGCGTGATCACCCCGCCGTGGACCGCCTGCACGTCCTGCCCGGAAGGGCGACGACGGCGGACATGCTCCGGATGGCATTACGCCTGAGACAGTGTCGCTTCGATGCCGTGTTCGATCTGTTCGGCAATCCGCGCAGCGCCCTGCTGACCCGGCTCACGGGAGCACCGTTGCGTGTGGGGCCGGACCGTGGAACACGGGCGCGCCTGTACACGCATCGGCGGGGGCGTCCGGCGGGCGACCGGTCGGCGGTCCGGCACCATCTGGACAAACTGGTTCCCCTGCTCGGGGAAGCGCCGCCGCCGCGCCCGACGTCACTCCGTGTGCATCCCGCGGAGCGGGAGCGTGTCCGCGCTGCTCTCGATCTGCCGGAGCGGGTCCGGGTGATCCATCCGGGCAGCACCTGGCCCGACAAGGCCTGGCCCGGGGATCGCTGGCCGATCCTGGTGCAGCGCCTCACCGAGCAGGGGGGCGCCCCGCTGGTCGTGATCGAGCCGCCGACGCAGCGTGGTCTGGCCGCGAGGGTGGCCGGAGACACCGGGGCCCGTCCGCTCGACGTCCTCGACGTTCGCTCGATCCTGGCCCTCCTGACGCATGCCGACTTGTACGTCGGCAACGATGGCGGCATCCTGCACGCGGCCATCGCCCTCGGCGTGCCCAGTGTCGGTCTGCTGGGCCCGACCGAGCCGGACATCTGGTTTCCCTACGAACACCTCGGTCCTTTCCGCGTGATCCACCGTTGCGACGAAGCCGGCACCGATGCCCGTGGACGTCCCCGGAGTCGTCTGACCCGGATCGACGTCGAAGAGGTGCTGGCGCGTGTGGGTGAGGTCACCGCGGCGACCCGGGACGGCGCGACGTGATCGATCCCGAACGCATCCTGTTGATCCGACGCAAAGCGATCGGGGACGTCCTCGTGTCCATGGACGTCGCTCGCGCGCTGCGTGAGCGCTGGCCCGCGGCATCGATCCATCTCGTGGTCGATCGTTTCGCCGCCCCGGTCGTGGACGGGTCGCCGCTGATCGACGATTTGCTCGTGTACGACCGCAAGGCGCAGTCGACCGGATCCTGGACCGCGCGCGTCGACGCACTGTTGCACTGGGTGGAGAGCTTGCGTGGGGTCCGGGCCGACCTGGCCGTCGACCTGATGGGCACCCCGCAGACGGCGTTGTGGACCCGACTGAGTGGGGCCCGCATGCGGGTCGGACCGCGCAAGCGCTTCCGCACGTGGGCGTACCACCGTGCCATCGAAGCCCGGCGTGATCCCGTGTTCGCCGGCGAGCGCTTCCTGGACTGGGTCCGCGCGCTCGACGTCGATCCTGGCGCGTGGCGGCCGCAGCGCGTGCCGGTGAGCCCTCGCGACTCCGAGCGTGTGGTCTCGATCCTGTCGACACGGGGAACGAGCGACGCCGGGTTGATCCTGTTGAACGCGAGCGCGACGTGGCCGGCGAAGGCCTGGCCGCTCGATCACTTCGCCCGTCTGGGACGTCGACTTCGCGAGGACACCGGTGCCGAGGTGGCCCTCGCATGGGGTCCCGGCGAAGAGGAGGGGATCGACACCGTCGTCCGGAACGCCGGAGGAAGTGTCTGGCCCCTGCCGCCGACCACGCTCCCGGAACTGGCTGCGTGGTTGGATCGCGCCGATCTGCTGGTGACCACCGACAGTGGACCGAAGCATCTGGCGGTGGCCCAGGGCACACCCACCGTGACCGTTTTCGGAAGCACCGACCCCCGCGGCTGGCAGCCGCCGGGGCCGAGACACCGCGCCCTGACGAACCTCGTGGATTGTCATCCCTGCAATCTGCTGGAATGTCCCGTGCCCGGGCACCCGTGCCTCGACGCGCTGGACCCGGAGATCGTGGCCACGGCTGCGGTCGAGCTCCTGGCGCAGACGAGGAGCGCGGCATGACCACGGGCATCGGAGCGCTGGTGATCACGCGCGACGAGGAGCACCACCTGGAGGACTGCCTCCGCACCCTCGACTTCTGCGACGAGCGCGTCGTGGTCGACTCCTTCAGCTCGGACCGGACCATCGAGATCGCCTGCGCGCACGCCGACCACGTGTATCGGCGCACCTTCCGCGACTTCGCCGAGCAGAAGGACTGGGGCCTGGCCCGGTTGTCGACACCGTGGGCCCTGATCGTCGATGCCGACGAAAGGGTGGGTGCCGAACTGGCCCGCGAGATCGTGGAGCGCGTGCGTCGCGACGACCACGACGGGTTCTGGCTCTTCCGTCGCAACCGCTTCTTCGGGCACGTCGTGACGGGGGCCGGATGGCAGCACGACAGGGTGCTCCGGCTCTTTCGCCGAGAGGGCGCACACCACCCTTCGCGTCTGGTCCACGAGGAGGCCCACCTGCCCGAAGGAGCGAGGATCGGGACCTGCCGGGCGCGGCTCGAACACCACAGCTACTCCGACTGGCCCTCGACATTCGGAAGGCTGCTGTCGTACACCACCCGGGGTGCGGCGGAGCGTGCGCAGCGCGGGCGGAGCGGATCCGCCTGGCGCGTGGGCACGAAGCCGCTGGGGCGATTCCTGAAGCAGTACCTGCTGCAGGGTGGTTGGCGCGACGGTGTGCACGGCTACGTTCTGTGCACCTGGAGTGCGATCGGTGTGTTCGTGCGCGAGGCGAAACTGCGCGCGGGGGAGATCGAACGACCAGTGGCACCTTCCGCCGAGGTCCGCGTAGAAGTGATCCGGGGCCGTCCGGTGGACGACGGCTCCGTCCCACCAGGGGGAGGCCGGCAACGATGACGCTCGGGGCACGATCGACGCGAACCGGAAACGGTTGGATCGGCGCCTGCCTGCTGGTCGCGATCGTCTGGGGTCCGGCCATGGCCAGCGCTTCCGGAGACGCCCCCGCGGATTCGTTGCCTCCGGCGCCGAGCGACGACCTTCCGGTCTCCCTGGACGAACTTCCCTACGATCTCGGCGAGGTGTCGACCTTCGAGATCGGGTACGGACCGATCAAGGCAGGGCGTGCGACGATCACGGTCGAGGACACCCTGACCTACTTCGGCCAGAAGGTCGTGCACGTCCGCACCCGTGCTCGGAGCAATCGGTTCTTCGACGCCTTCTTCAAGGTCCGCGACCAGGCCAACAGTTACATCGACGCCGACTCCCTCTTCGCGCGCTACTACAGCAAGACGCTGCGTGAGGGTGGATACGAGCGCGACGTGGAGATCCACTTCGACCAGATCGACGGCATCGCCTACTACCCGAGTGGAAAGGAATCGAAGTTCCCGGCACCGATCCACGACGTCCTCTCGGCCTTCTTCCGCGTGCGCACGCTTCCGCTGCCCCCCGGTGCGAGCTTCCGACTGCCGACCCACGGGGACGACGAGATCTACGATCTTCGGATCGACGTGGTCCGGCGCGAGGTGCGTGACACCCCGCTCGGTCGTGTGCGGTGCGTGGTGGTCCGACCCACGCTCGGCGACGAGGGCCTGTTCCGGCACGAAGGAGATCTCCTGGTCTGGTTCACGGACGACGAGCGGAGGGTTCCGGTCCTGATGCGTGCGACCGTTCCGGTGGGGGCGATCGAGGCCCGGCTGACCGACTACGATCCGGGGGGACGTCGGTGAGCGAAGCCGCATCGTTGCGGCCCCGGGTCGACGTCCTGGTCTTCGGCGGCGGCATCGCGGGGTTGTGGACCCTGCACGAGCTGCTCGCACGGGGATACGATGCCCATCTCTGTGAGACGTCGGCGCTGGGCGCGGGGCAGACGATCCAGTCGCAGGGGATCGTGCACGGTGGAGGCAAGTACGCGCTGCGCTCGGTCGGCGATCTGGACGCGGTGCGTGCGATCCGCGACATGCCGGAACGATGGCGTGCGCATCGCAGTGGACTGCGACGCGATCCCGATCTCCGGGCAGCCCGGTTGAACAGTGAGGGTTGTTGGTTGTGGTTGCCACGCGGCTCGTGGTGGTCGCGCCTCCAGTCGTGGGGGATCGTGCCGCTGCTGCGCCACGGTGGACTGCTGGCCTGTCCTCCTGAGTCGCGCCCGCGCTCCGAGTGGCCGCCGGTGCTGCAGCGCCACGCGCACCTGGCGCTGCGCATGGAGGAGCCCGTCTTCGACACCCAGAGCGTGATGGCAGCGCTGCGCGAGCCCGTCGTCGATCGTCTGCTGCACATTGCACCGATCGATCCGGCCGACGGCTTCGGACCCTTCGAGGACGACCGGGGAACTCGTCGCGTGCGCCTCCGCGCGCCCCACGGTCCGGAGCTCGAGGTGGACACCCGAGCGGTGGTCTTCTCGGCGGGCGACGGCAACGCCGCGCTCCTGCGCTCGATCGGGAGCGAACCGGAGTTGATGCAACGACGTCCCCTGCTGATGACCGTCCTGCGCGGCTCGCTGCCGCCCCTGCATGCGCACTGTGTCAGCGGAGGGCGGACGCGGATCACGGTCACCAGTGTCGGTGCCGGCGACGAGACGGTGTGGCAGGTCGGGGGTGAGGTCTCCGAACGGCACGCGGCCGACGAGGCCGGCCCCGGGGTGCGCGCGGCGGCCCTCGACGAGATCCGGGCCTGCCTGCCGGGTCTGGATCTTTCCGGTGTGCAGATCGCGAACTATCGTGCCGTGAGGGCCGAAGCCCGGGACGGTGGATCGCGACGACCGAGTGGAGCGCACGTGCGGGCGGTCAGCTCCCGGGCGGTCGTGGCATGGCCCACGAAGTGGGCCCTGGCGCCCCTGTTGGCCGAGGACGTGCTCCGAGAACTCCGGGACGCCGGTGTGGAGCCGTCGGGTCCGAACCCCCTGCACGGCGCGGGCCGCTGGCCGCGTCCCGACGTCGCCCCTTACCCCTGGGAGGATGCCGCGTGGACCGACGTGAACTCGGTCGAACCGGCCTGACCGTTCCCGCTCTCGGGCTCGGAACGGTGAAGATCGGACGCAACCGCGACGTCAAGTATCCGCAGGGGTTCGACCTGCCCGACGACGCGGCCGTCGAGCGGCTGCTCGAGACCGCCGTCGAGGAGGGCGTGGTGCTCTGGGACACCGCGCCGGCCTACGGTGCGGCCGAGGAGCGCCTGGGTCCGTTCGTGGCCCGGCACCGGGAACGGCTGGTCCTGTGCACCAAGGCGGGCGAGGAATACGACGGCGAGGGTTCGCGGCACGCTTTCGACCGGGCATCGCTGACCGCATCGGTGCACCGCAGCCTGCGTCGCCTGCGGACGGATGCCATCGACGTCCTGCTGCTGCACTCCGACGGACGGGATCTCGAGATCCTGGATGACAGTGACGCACTGGACACGATCGCCCGGCTGCGCGACGCCGGTGACGTGCGGTTCGCCGGGATCTCGGCGAAGACGGCCCTGGGGATCGAGCGAGGCGGAGCGTGTCTGGACGTCGTCATGGCGCCGTTCGGACCCGACCATCCCGAACTCGGGGACATGCTCCGGAAGGTCCACGGCGGAGGAACTGGAGTGCTGGCGATCAAGACGCTGGGGCAGGGGCATGCCGTCGATCGCGGCACCGGCGACACGGCGGATCCGGTCGAGGCTGCGCTGGAGTCCGTCCTGAGACCCGGTTTCGTGGACTGTGCGGTCGTCGGAACCCGGAGCGCTGCACACCTGCGACACGCCGCGGCCGCGGTGCGCCGGATCGTCGGGCGAGCAAGCGGGAGCGCGTCATGACCGTGCACGAAGAGACGTACGACGCACAGGGCCGACCCCGGTCCAAGCTCCTGCCAGACGACAACGTCACGCTGGCGCTGGCCCTGACCACGCTGCTGGCGCTGCTGTTGCGACTGTTCCGGCTGGGCCACCAGAGCCTGTGGGTCGACGAACTGATGACCATCCGCCAGGGCGCCGTGCCCGGAACGACGCTCTGGCAGCAGTTCCTGCACGACACCCAGAATCCTCTGCCGATGGTGATCGTGACCCTGCTGGGTTCGGTGTCGGAGCACGAGGCGTGGTTGCGGATGCCGGGGGCGCTCCTGGGGGCGTTGAGCATCCCGATCTTCTTCGAGGTGGTGCGTCGGATCGCGGACGCGCGGACGGCGCTGCTGGCGGCGATGCTCCTGGCGATCCATCCCATGCACATAGACCACTCGCAGGAAGTACGTGGCTACGCCTTCCTCGTGTTCTTCGGTCTGGCCGCCACGTGGATCGTGCTCGACGCGGGGACGCGCCTGTCGTGGGCCCGCATGCCGTGGCTCGTGCTGACGGGGGTGGCTGCCGGTCTCAGCAATCTGCAGGGTCTCTTCTGGATGGCCGGGCTGGCGCTGGGAATCGTGGTCAGCGGCCGGTATCCGGTACGCACGTGGGGACGCTGGGCGATTCCCTTCGTCCTGATCCTCGTGGTGCTCACTCCGTGGTGGAGCCTGAGCCTGGGAGTGCACGAGACGGGTCGACTGCTGCCCGAGGCCGAGACCGGCGAGCCGCTGCGCGGCGAGAGCACCTTCACGCCGTGGGCCTTTCCGTACGCGGGGCTCGTTCTGTCGATGGGAAGCAGTCTGGGGCCGAGTGACGACGAACTGCACGAGGAGGTGACGACGGGAGGCGGTCTTTCGTTGGACGCCGACGACCTCGCGATCGTCGGGATCGCGGCGCTGCTGGTGGTGGCGCTCGCGTGCCTGGGCCTGCGGGCGTTGGGGCGGCGTTCGTGGGAGCTGTTGGCCTGGGCGTCGGTGGCGATCGTAATGGCAGGGTTGTTGGCGGCCCGCAACGTGAAACCATTCAACCCGCGCTACGTGATCACCGCCCTGCCGGTGTTGCTGGTCTTCGTCGCCGCCGGATTGAATCGCCTGCCCGTTCGTTGGGGTCTCGTGCTCCTCCTGGTGTGGATCGGACTCACCGGGGTTTCCCTGCAGCGGATGTGGTTCGATCCCGAGCACGTGCACGAGGACGTGCGCGGCGCCGCGCGGCTCATCGCGAACCGCGAGGGTCCGGACGACGCGATCCTGGTCCCCACCGTGCGTCACGTCTTCGATTTCTACTATCGCGGCGAGAGCCCGCGTTCGGGCATGCAGTTCCGGCGCGCGATGCCGCCGGACGAGGTCGACGAAGCTCTCGAGCGGGTGGGCGAGGGGCGCCGGTTCCTGTGGTACGTGAAGTCACGTCCCTGGTTCGGCGATCCCGAACGGCGCATCGACGAGAGCCTCCGGCGGCGCCACGAGCAGATTTCCCGGTTCGAGATGCCCGGAGTCGAGGTGTACCTCTTCGACCGGTCGGCGGAGCCGACGGCGCCGGAGGAGAGTTCCGCGGAGGGTGAGAGCGGGAACGCGGTCCCGGATTCGGTGCGGGTCGATTGACCGACCCGGAACGGTGCGCTAGCCTTGATGCGTACACCACGGGCGTCGGCCTCGAGCGCCGTGTCGCCGCCCTCGCCGGCCCGCACACCCTGGCACCGTCATCCATGACCGCCGCGCCCGAGACCTCCAGATCGTCTCCCGTGCCCCGCGAATCCGCGTTGCGGGAGTGCTCCGTGCCCATTCCGTCGCGCTTCGACACGCTGCGCAGGGAGCTCCGGGGCCAGTGGGCCACCGAACTCTGCAAACGGGTCGTCGACGTCGTCGCCGCGATCGCCGGGCTACTGCTGTTCCTGCCCCTCCTGCCCTTTCTGGCCGTCGTGATCAAGCTGGAGTCGAGGGGGCCGCTGCTCTTCCGTCAGACCCGCATCGGTCGCGATGGGCACCCCTTCACCTGCTACAAGATCCGATCCATGGTGCAGGACGCGGAGGGGCTGAAGGACAAGTACGCGCATCTGAACGAGGCCGACGGGGCGGCCTTCAAGATCCGCCAGGATCCCCGGATCACCCGCGTCGGGCGCTTCGTGCGGCGGAGCTCGCTCGACGAATTCCCGCAGTTGCTCAACGTGCTGCGCGGTGACATGTCGATCGTCGGGCCCCGGCCACAGATCCCGGCCGAGGTGGCCGCGTACGAGGAGCGCCACAAGGCCCGGCTGCTGGTGAAACCGGGCATCACGTGCCTGTGGCAGGTCAGCGGGCGCAACGACGTGGACTTCGAGGAGTGGATGCGGCTGGACCGTGAATACGTGGAACGGCGCAGTCTGGCCCTGGACTTCTCGATCCTCCTTCGTACCCTTCCCGCGGTCATCCATCGCCGCGGCGCGTACTGAGCCCGGCGCCTCCCTGCACCGACGAGGTCCGGGTCCGATGAGCAGCTCCACCGGCAACCCGACGCGGCCGTCGCGCTGGCGTGTCTACGTCGACTTCACACGGCCGTTCACGCTGTGGCCTCCGGCGCTCGGAATGGTCAGCGGTGGGGTCACGGCGTGGGGCGCGGCCGGTACCAAGGTCAGTGACGACCCGGTGATCCTCGTGGTGAACGTCTTCGTCGGCGCGCTGATGGCTGCCGTGCTGAACGCCGCGAGCAACGGGATCAACCAGATCTACGACCTGCCCCTCGACGCCATCAACAAGCCGAAGCGTCCACTGCCCAGTGGGACCATGGAGGTCCGGGAGGCGAAGCAGCTCACGGCGATCCTGTACGTCGTCGCCCTTGCGCTGGCTGCCTTCGTCAACTGGATGTGCTTCGTCCTGGCCGCCGCGGCCGCAGCACTCACCTGGGCCTACTCGGCGCCACCGTTCCGCACCAAGCGCGACGCGATCGGAGCCAATCTCACGATCGCGATCCCGCGCGGCCTCATGTTGAAGGTCGCCGGCTGGACCACGGTCAAGGCCTTCGACGCCGTCGAGCCTTGGTACATCGGATCCATCTTCTTCCTGTTCCTGCTCGGGGCCGCCACGACGAAGGACTTCGCCGACATGAAGGGCGACGAGGCCCATGGGTGCATGACCCTTCCCGTGAAGTACGGCGTGAAGAAGGCAGCGTGGATGATCGCACCCTTCTTCGTGCTGCCCTTCGCCATGATCCCGATCGGCGTCGCCACCGGCATCCTGACGGGCAATGCGCTCTTCCTCGATCTCATGGGGCTGGCTCTGGCGGTATGGGGCGTGTACACGGTGTGGTTGCTGGTCCGACGGCCCGAGGAACTCGCCACGACCGAGAACCATCCTTCGTGGACGCACATGTACCTCATGATGATGGCCCTGCAGATCGGGTTCGCCCTGGCCTACGTGGTGTGAGGAGCACGGAAATGATCGTGGGCATCGGAGTGGACGTGTGTGACACCGCACGGGTGCGGGACCTGATCGAGCGTTACGGCGATCGGGTGATCCGTCGCCTGTTCACCGAGGCGGAGGCCGCACGGTGCCGGAATCCGCGGCGCATGCACGAATGCTTCGGGGGCCGATTCGCGGCGAAGGAGGCCACGCTGAAGGCGCTCGGCACCGGCCTCTCGAACGGCATCGGGTGGCGCGACGTCGAGCTGGTGTCCGGGGAAGCGCAACCTCCACGGATCACACTGCACCGGCGTGCCCGCGAGATCGCCGACCTTCGCGGAGTGACGGGCTCGCACGTGACGATCAGTCACGACGCCGGCATCGCGGTGGCCGTGGTCATCCTCATGGGCGAGCCCCGATGAGCGCCTTCCTCGACGATCTGGACGCGATGGCGATCTCGACGGTCTACGTGCTGTCGGTGCTCGGCCTCGCCGAGTTCGCGCGACGGCGTGGAATGCCGCGGACGAACACGCGAAAGATCGTGCACGTGGGGATCGGGACGTGGGTGATCCCGACCTTCCTGCTGTTCGACCACCGTCTGTGGGCGGTGATTCCGCCCGCATGCTTCGTGGTGGTCAACGCGCTGAGTTTCCGCTTCCACCTGATCCGCAGCGTCGAGGGCGAGACCGCGAATGTGGGCACGATCCTGTATCCGATCAGCGTGGCGGCGGCCCTGGGGCTCTTCTGGACTCATCCATGGCCCGCGGTGGGGGCGGCGGCGATCCTCGTCATGGCCTGGGGGGACGCGGCCGCTTCGCTGATCGGGCGGCGCCACGGCCGTCATGTCTACCGGGCCTGGGGCCACCCGCGGACCCTGGAGGGAAGCGCGGCCATGTTGGTGGTGGGAGTGGCCGGCATTCTGGTGGGTTTCGTGTCGTTGGGGCGGCCGATCGACGGTGGCGTGGTCGCGGCTGCCGCGCTGGCCGCGGCCGTGGGAACCGCACTGGAGTCGATCTCGTTGTGGGGCTTCGACAACCTCCTGGTGCCGGCGGGGGTGGCCGCCACGCTCGTGCTGACCTTCGGGAGCGTGTGGGGGTGACCGACGTCGCAACGACCTGGGCGACGGCCGTGGCCGTGAACCTCGTGCTCGGGGGACTGGCCTGGTGGCGAGGTGCCGTCAGCCGGAGCGGGTTCGTCGGCGGTGCCCTGATCGGGACGCTGATCCTCGCACTGGGAGGGGGCGGCGCCTATCTCACCCTGTGCGCCTTCTTCGTCGTGGGAACGGCAGCCACGCGCCTGGGCTACTCGAGGAAGGCCCGTGCGGGGCTGGCCCAGGAGGAGAGGGGACGACGGGGAAGTCGGCACGCCCTGGCGAACTGCGCGACGGGGACCGTCCTCGCGGTGTCCATGGCGTTCTGGCCCGCGATCGCTCCGGCGGTGGGCCTCGTGGCGGCCTTCGCGACCGCCGCGAGCGACACCCTGGGCAGTGAGATCGGTCAGTTGTACGGCCGGCGCCCCTACCTTCCGACCACGTTCCGGCCCGTGCCTCCCGGGACCGAGGGCGCCGTGTCCCTCGAGGGCACACTGGCGGGCGTCCTGGGGTCGACGGCCCTCGGAGCACTCGGTTGGGCGAGTGGGATGTTCCCACCCCTCGGAATCGGTGTGGTCGTGATCGCCGCGTTCGTGGGGACCACCGTCGAGAGCTACGTCGGGGCGATCTGGGGCCGCGAGGCCCGGATCGGGAACGAGGCGATGAATTTCCTGAACACGCTGGTGGGTGCAGCGGTCGCGGTGCTCATCGTGTGGCCGCTGGGCTGGGGGCGTCCGTGAGGACGGAACCGGATCGGCAGGGCTCCGGACGCGGCCGGGGGACGGTTCCCGACGGCGACCGCGCCCGGACCGGCGCGCGGCGCGACGTCCCCGGGCCAGGACGACACATCGGGGGGCACATCGGGTGACGACCCTCCGCAATCGGCCACGGACGACCGCAACTGTCCCAGTGCGAACGGCTTTCGCGAACACACGGGCGCGTTTCCGGGGCTTGTTCGCCTCGGTACGGGTCTGCTAGACTCAGAACTCCACGGGAGAACGACGAAGCCGACGGGGGGACGCGGCGTCGTTCGAGCTACCCACCCGATCCACGCGGTCGCGCGGCACAGAGCCCGCGATCCGTGAGCACGCCAACCCCAACCGGAGGGTCGGCCAGGCACGAGGCGATCGAAATCGACCGGAGCCGCGCGAAGCGCGGTGATGGCGACCGAGAGGACGAGCAGGACCGGGAACCCACGGGTGCCCCCGCTCGTTCACTCGTGCCGAGTGGACGCGAAGTTGCTGGTGACGGCACCGGGCAACCGACGAGGGGATCGCCGGCGTGGATCGGTCGACGACCGGTCGCGGCGGCGCAGGGTAGAAGGTCTTCACGATCATGATCCGGATTCCGCGTCGCGGTCCCCGCGGGGTCTGAACCGGCGGTCGTCGAATCCGATGCAACGGTTCGGTTCCGGCGAGTGCCGGGGCGCGCGAGCCGGATGGCGTCGAGGATCGTGCCAGAGGTCGGCTGATGTACGAACAACACTTCGGATTCCACACCATGCCTTTCCGGGTCGTTCCGAGCCCGTCGTTCCTGTTCCCGTCGGACACGCACGAGGAGAGCCGGGCGCGGATCCTGTACGGAATCCGGGAGAACCGCGGATTCGTGGTCGTGACCGGTGCCGTCGGGCTGGGCAAGACCACGGTCTTGCTGTCGGTGCTGGAGGAACTCGAGGACTCGCTCGAGATCGCGCTCGTGGTTCATCCGGTGCAGTCGTTCCGCGAGCTCCTGCGGCTCGTCTGCCTCGAGTTCGGAGTGCAGTTCGCCTCCGACGACGAGGTGACGATGCTCTGGGAGCTGAATCTCTTCCTGGTCGAACGGTTGTCCGAGGGCAAGAACTGCGTGCTGATGATCGACGAGGCGCAGAATCTGCCGGTCGAGGTCCTCGAGCGGGTCCGGACCCTGAGCAACCTGCAGACCGAGAGTTCGTCGTTGCTGCAGATCGTGCTCGTGGGCCAGCCCGAGCTGAGGACGAATCTCGACGACCCGCGTTTGCCGCAGCTCCGTCAGCGGGTCGGCGTGTGGCACGAGATCGGCCCATTGGACCGCGAGGACACCCGGAGCTACATCCGGCATCGCCTGAGGCTGGCCGGGGCGAGCGCACCCGAGGAACTGGCCCCGGAGTCCGTCTGCGATCGAGTCTTCTCGGCCACCCGCGGAATTCCCCGGCTGGTGAACCAGGTCTGCGACACCGCACTGGTGATCGCCTACGGACGCGACAGGAAGGTCCTCGGGACCGACCACGTCGACGAGGCCCGGCGCGAGTTGCGGCTGGACGTTGCGCCCGCTCCGAAGGCGCCGAACGCGAAGGCGGCGGCGGTCGAGGCACCCGATCCGGCCCCGTCCCCGCCCGAAACGGTCCCGGCCGACTCCCCGACGGCGACACGTCGGCACCAGTGGCTGCCGCCGGTCGCCGCGGTCGTGATCCTGGCACTGTTGGTGCTCGCTGCCTTCCGATTCGGGTTCGTGCCGGACTGGCCGCTGTCGTGGGCCACCGCGTCCGACGAGTCGGGGTCCGAGGTCGAGGTGGTGGCCCCCGATCCGACTCCGGCCGCCGCGCAGAGCGCCGCGACGCGATCCGTGCCGGAGTCCTGGCTCGCGTCGGTGTCCGACGTCCGGTCCTGGCGCGAACAGGGGCGTCCCGTCTACACCGCCTACGTGGCGAGTTTCCGCGACCCCGATGCGGTCGCCCGGTTCGCGGACGACCTCGTCGTCGAGAACGAGGACTGGACCGTCCCCCTCTTCGTCGAGACCACCGGAGACGACCCACCCTGGCACCGCGTCTACGGTGGCGCCTACGCCGACCGCTCGGACGCCCAGCGTTTCGCCAGGAAGATCAAACAGGACGGAAGTGTGGACTTCGCACACGTGAAGAGACTGGCGCCCACGGCCGAGGACATCCTACCTTCGGTGTTCACGGCTCCCGCCGAATCCAACCCGGGAGAGTCGGGATGAGCAGTATCCGTGAGGCCCTCAAGCGCGCCGAGCGAGAGCGCCGCGCGCGCCTGGTGGGCGACGATTCCCCGCCATCGCACGCCACTGCCGTACCCGAGGCCGATCCGGTCTCGGCGGTGCCCGAGGCAGCGCCTGCCCGTCGATCCGATCCCACGCCCGCGGATCTGCGGGTCGTCCATCCGAACCCGGTTCCGCTCGTCGAGGTCCCGATCGAGCTGACCGAGGAGCTCGGACGGTTCCGGCACGCCGTCGAGAGCGCACTGCCGCAGCCGCACCGCACCGTGGCCATGACGAGTGCCAACGGAGGTGAGGGGACGACCACGCTCACGGTGCTCCTGGGAACCAGCCTGGCCGTCCGTGACGGGCGGAAGACCTGCATCGTCGATGCGAACTTCAAGTCGCCGCGTGCGAGCAATGTCTTCGGCCTGCTCGGTCAGCCCGGCTACTCGGACTACTGCACCGGGAAGGCGGAGCTGAGTCGCGTGTTGCGACGTACCGAGTCTCCCGATCTGTTCGTCATGGGAATCGGCACCGACGTCCTCAATCCTTCCCTGGTGCTCAGTCACGAGCGGGCCCGAGGGCTCGCGTCCGAACTCGGACAGCGTTTCGACTACGTCCTGTTCGATTGCGGTCCGGCGCTGACGACCGCCGAGACCACGCAGGTGGCGGCCACGGTCGACGGCACGGTGCTCGTCGTCCGCGCCCATCGGACCAAGCGTGAAGTGCTGGCCAAGGCGGAGAAGATGGTTCGCCTCGGCGGAGGAAGCGTGATCGGCGCCGTGCTGAACCGCCGGCACTTCCCGATCCCGGAACAGATCTACCGGCGCCTCTGATTCCGGAGGCGGCGCTCGCGGCTGCGCTCCGGCTGCTCTTCGTCACCGGGGCCGGGACGACACGTCCGGGCCGCTGACGGCACCCTCGAACGACATCGCGGCGTTCGCCGACGACGCCGCCCCGGGCCGCATCCGGGCCGAGCGGATCCTCCGAGGAGCGCGACGATGAAGCAGCGACGACTTGGCGTGTTCGTGATGATCGATGCGCTGGGCTTCCGATTCCTGCGCGAACACGAGTTCTTGCCGGAGTTGGACTTCCGGGTGGGATTGCGCACCGTCCTCGGCGATTCCGGCGCCTGCCAGCCGACACTGCTCACCGGCCGCCTTCCCCACGCGCACGGCCATGCTGCGATGTTCCAGCGGGCGAACGGCACCACTCCGCTCGCCGTTGCCAGGCGCTACGCCTGGTTGCCGCCGATCGTCCGCGACGACCCCCGCATCCGCCGTCGTATCCACGCGAGGGTCGCCGACCGGATCGACGCCGACTTCTCGCTCTACGAGTGTCCGACGCGCCTGCTGCCCGAGTTCGATCTGGCCGCGCACGGCCGCATGTTCGAGCCCGGCAGCGTGCGCCGAGGGACGAACATCTTCGATCGATTCCGCGAACTGGGAATCCGGTACCGGCACTACGACTCGAGGACCCCGGAGGAGCAGAACATCCTCCGGTCCGAGGACGACCTGCGGTCCGGCGACGTCGAGATGCTCTTCCTGTACCTCCCGGCGCTCGACGGTCTCCTGCACGAGCACGGGACGGCCGGCGACCCGGTGTTCACACACCTCGCATGGTACGAGGACCGGATCCGGCGACTGCGGGAGATCGCCGAGGAAACGGCCGAAGAGGTCGAGCTGTTCGTCTTCAGTGACCACGGCATGAGCGACGTGCACGGCGCGATCGCCCTGGTCCCCGAGATCGAGCGGGTCTTCGGGCGCAACGGCGGTCGCTACCTCGCCTTCTACGACTGGACCATGGCTCGGTTCTGGAGCGACGACCCCGGTCTGCTCGAAGACCTGCGGGCCGCACTGGGCGATCGGCACGATGGGCGCTGCATCCACGAGGACGAGAAGGCGGAACTGGGGATCGCCTTCGAGGACCGCAGCCAGGGCGACCTCCACTTCGTGGTCGACGAAGGCCTTCTGATCGTTCCCAGCTACATGGGGCGTACCATGTTGGCCGGCATGCACGGTTACCACCCCGACGCGGTCGACGCCGATGCGTGTCTACTCGGGAACTTCTCGCCGTCGCTCGATCCGACCCACATCCGCCATGTCTACGACCTGATGGACGCCACGGCGGGCCGGCTGGTCGGGGAACGCGTGTGACGGGCGTCCTGCGCCCCGTCGATTCCCGGAGTCCGATCGCGCGTGGCGTCGAGGTGCGGGCCCGTGCGTCAGAGCAACACGGTCTCGATGTAGTCCCGAAGGGCGTCGCGCCAGTGCGGTTGGGGGCGGAGTCCGATCAGGCGGGCGTGGAGGCCGTCCATGGCCTCCATCCGTGGCCGGGGCGCGGGCAGCGGGAACTCGGCGGAGCTGCAAGGATCGACGCGGCAATCGCGGACGCCGGCGAACTCGACGATCGCGCGGGCCATCTCGTAGCGTGAACACATGCCGTCGTTCGCCGCGTGGAAGGTTCCGTAGTGCCCGGTCTGCAGGAGTTCGAGGCAGCGACGGCTGATGTCACGGGTGTAGCAGGGGCTGCCGAACTTGTCGTCGACCGCCCTGAGGACATCCCGGCCGCGCGCGAGTTCGATCATCTTCGCCACGAACTTCTTGTCCTCCGCGCCTCCGCCGAACATCCATCCGGCCCGGACCACGTAGTGGTGGGGGACCAGCTCGCGGACGGCGACTTCGCCAGCCCACTTGCTGCGAGCGTAGACACTGGCCGGGGCCGGGTCGTCGAACTCGTGGTAGGGCGTCGGTTTGGATCCGGCAAAGATGCTTCCGGTACTGATATAGACCAGGTCGAGTTCGTGGCGACGACACAACAGAGCGACGTTGCGTGTACCCACCGCGTTGATCGCGTAGGCCTCCTCGGGCCGCTTCTCGCAGTCGTCGACCTGCGTCATGGCGGCGAGGTGGAACACGGCGTCGGGGCGAAAATTCGCGACAGCCCGGTCGAGACCAGCGGCGTCGGTGACGTCGATCCGATCCTGCGGATCGTGGGCGAGACGCTCGATGTCCGTCGGCCAGACCTCGTGCCCCTGCTCCTCGGCCTGGGCGGACAGGGCGCGGCCCATCATGCCGCGGGCGCCGGTGATGAGAAATCGCATGTCTTCGATGGCCTCGTCGTCGGGGGTCACGCGTGCAATTGGAACGTCGCGGATCAAGATTGCGCGAAGCGCCGATGGTGATCGCGTGGATCGTCGTCGGGGCGGAGCGTTCCGCGGGCGTCCGACGCTGCAACCATCATAGTCACTGGAACTTGCCGTGAACACCGGAAAGGCGACACGAGCGTCGGACATGCTCCGATCCGGTGATTCTGTGGGTTGGGTCGTGTGAATTCCCTGTGCTATACTCCGTCCCATGAGTACCGAAACCCGGACAGTGCGTTTCCTGGACCTCGAGGCCCAGAACGCCCCCATCCGAGACGAGGTTCTGGCCCGGTGGGGCGAGATCCTCGACAGCAACGCCTTCATCCTCGGACCCGCGGTCCGCTCGTTCGAGCAGGCCTTCGCCGCGTACTGCGAGGCGGAGCACTGCATCGGAACGAGCTCGGGCACCACGGCCATCCAGCTCATGCTGATGGGCGCTGGGGTCGGTCCGGGCGACGAGGTGATCACGGCCCCGAACACCTTCATCGCCACGGTCGAGGCCATCGCGGCGGTCGGGGCCACTCCGGTCTTCGCCGACGCCGACCCGACGACCTGGCTGCTGGACCCGGAGGCGACCGAGGCGGCGATCACCGAGCGCACGAAGGCGATCATGCCCGTCCATCTCTACGGAATTCCGGTCGATCTCGACCGGTTTCGTGTATTGGCGGACCGGCACGGCCTGCTGTTGATGGAGGACGCGGCGCAGGCCCACGGTGCGCGCTGGAAGGGTCGGCGGATCGGTCACGGCAGCTACGGCGCCGGCTTCAGCTTCTACCCTGGCAAGAACCTGGGAGCCTTCGGCGACGGTGGTGCCGTCGTGACCAACGATCCGGAACTCGCTGATCAGGTGGAAGCCCTTCGACACCATGGTCAAGCCGAGAAGAACGTGCATGCCGTCCCCGGCGTGACGGGTCGACTCGATTCGCTCCAGGCTGCCGTCCTGGAGATCAAGCTGGGTCGTCTCGACGCGTGGAACGCACGGCGGCGTGCCCATGCAGCTCTCTACCGTGAACTCCTGGCCGGCTCACGGTACTCGACGCCGCAGGCCCCCGAGGGCTGCGAGCCGGTGTATCACCTCTTTGCCATCAATCATCCGGAGACCGACAGAGTACGGACCGCGCTGACGGAGAACGGCATCCAGTGGGGGATGCACTACCCTCGGGCGGTGCACCGCCAACCCGCGTTCGCCCATCTCGGAGCCGAGGGGGCGTTTCCGATCGCCGAGTCGATCTGCGACAACATCGTGTCCCTGCCGATGTATGCGGAGCTCGCGGATTCGGACGTCAGGCGGGTGTGCGAGGTCCTCCTCTCGGTCGATCACGAATGATGTGACGGTGGTGATGCGACGACGCCGAAGTATTCCGGACCAGCGATGAGAGACTCTCGGTTCCTCGACCCGTCAACCTCGTGCTCGAACATCCTTGGACGGCTCCCCAGATGAAGAAAGACGCGACTGCCCTCGATCTCGCCACGATCAACGAGGTCGTCGAAGCACACGAACCGCTCCGCCTGCGCATCGGCTCGCCCCGGTACGCATGGTGGGAGCGTGCCATCAAACGGGCGTTCGACATCGTGTTCGCCCTCACGGTGCTCGCCCTGGGCGCCCCTGCCTTCTTCCTGATCGGTCTGCTCGTCAAACTGAGCAGTCCCGGCCCGGTCCTGTTCTGCCAGACGCGTCTCGGTCGAGACGGTCGACCGTTCGTGTTCTACAAATTCCGCTCGATGCGCCACAACAACGACGACCAGGTGCACCGGGAGTTCTGCGCGGACTTCATCAGCGGCAACGGGCAGGACGAACCGCAGGTCTTCAAGATGGTGGAGGACCCCCGCGTCACGCGGATCGGTGGATTCCTCCGCCGGACGAGCCTCGACGAGCTCCCCCAGTTCTGGAACGTCCTCAAGGGCGAGATGAGCGTGGTCGGACCGCGACCGCCGATCGCCTACGAGTACGAGCACTACCAGGAATGGCACAAGGATCGCTTGAAGGTGAAACCCGGCTTGACCGGGCTCTGGCAGGTGAGCGGTCGCAGCCAGGTCGGCTTCGACGAGATGGTCATGCTCGACCTGCACTACATCAGCCGCTGGAGCCTGCTGCTGGACCTCCGGATCGTGGCCCGGACCCTTCCGGTCATGGTACGGGGAGAGGGTGCCTACTAGAATCCGGAGACCGAGCGAATCCACCCGGGCCGCGACACCGCATCGCCAGCCCGCGAGCATGGGTCCGCAGACGAGGAGCGAAACGCCGTGACGTCACCCGTCCGCGTGGGGGTGATCGGGGTCGGCTACTGGGGCCCCAACCTGCTGCGCAACTTCAACAGCATCAAGGGCGCCGAGGCCACCTGGTGCGCCGATCCGAACGAGGCCCGCCTGCGGCACATGGCCAATCTCTATCCGGGGGTCCGGACCACCACGGACTACGGAGAGATCCTGGCCGATCCGGACGTCGACGCCGTGGTCGTGGCCACTCCCGCCAACACGCATTGCGAGATCACCTGCGAGGCCTTCGCGGCCGGTAAGCACGTGTTCGTGGAGAAGCCCATGGCCGTCTCCACGGTCGAATGCCATCGCATGGTCGAGGCCGGACAGAAGGCGGGCCGGAAGCTCATGGTGGGCCACACCTTCCTGTTCAACAACGCGGTGCACCGGATCAAGGAACTCATCGTTTCCGGTGAACTGGGCGACATCTTCTACGTCTACGTGAATCGGGTGAACCTGGGCCTGTTCCGTGAGGACTGCAACGTGGTGTGGGATCTTGCCCCGCACGACATCGCGATCCTCAACTGGTTGCTCGATTCCACGCCCGAGCGGCTGACGGGCAAGGGGCACGCCTACGTGCAGCCGAAGATCGAGGACGTGGCCTTCATCAACCTGCATTACCCGAACGACGTCATGGCGCACCTGCACGTCAGCTGGCTCGATCCCAACAAGGTGCGCACGATCACCGTCGTCGGGAGCAAGAAGATGCTCGTGTACGACGACGTGTCGAACACCGAGAAGCTGCGGGTGTACGACAAGGGCGTGACCGTGCTTCCCCACTACGACACCTTCGGCGAGTTCCAGCTGAGCTATCGCTACGGGGACATCGTCATCCCGAAGATCGACGGAGCCGAACCGCTGAAGAACGAGGCCGAGCACTTCGTGCAGGCCATCGTCGAGGACGTTCCGCTGCGCAGTGACGGGCAGAGCGGACTGGACGTCGTGCACGCACTCGAACTGGCCTGCGCGTCGATCTGCGACGACGGGCGGAGCCTGGAGTTCGATCCGGCCCGCACCGTGGGCTGATCGTCGTGAGCGACGGAGCGGACCGCCTGCGGGTGGCCTTCGTCGTGGACTCCCTGGTCGTGGGGGGCGCCGAACGCGTCGTCGAGGCACTGGTCACCGGCCTGCAACACGAGGGCTTCGAGGTGGTCGTCGGATGCCTCCGCGGTCCCGGACCGATCGGTGAAGCGCTCCGTGCGCGCGGCGTCCGCGTGGACGAAGGACTCGCGACGCGTCGCGCGGACCCTCTCCAGATTCCCGCGGTGATCCGGTGGCTGCGCGGTGTGGGTGCCGAGGTGGCCTTCGTCCTCGATCACTCGAATGCGCTGTTCTTCGGTAGAGTGGCAGCCCGCTTCGCCGGGATTCCGGCGGTGGTGGGGGTCCACCGCACGCGACGCGCGGACGGATCCCCCAGCCTCGGACGGATCGATCGTCTGCTCGAGCCGTGGACCGCGGCGGTCGTCGCCGTCAGCCACGGCCATGCCGAGTACCTGGCGCAGTTCGAGGGCGTGGACCGGTCGCGGCTGCGGGTCGTGTACAACGGAGTCGACGTGGACCGCTTCGCCGCGAGCGCGGAGCCGGGATCGCGGGCTCCGGCGCGTGGCCGCCTGGGTCTTCCGAAGGCAGCCGTGGTGTTCGCGGTCGTAGCGGCTCTGAGACCCGAGAAGAACCACGAATCCCTGTTAGGAGCCCTTGCAGCGCCAGAACTCGCCGCCGTTCACCTCGCCGTGGTGGGCGACGGCGCGCGGCGGGATGCACTCCGCGTCCGGGCCGCAGAACTCGGTGTCGACACGCGGGTCCATTGGTTGGGTTGGCGCAACGACGTCGAACAGGTGCTCGCCGCTGCCGACGGCCTGGTGTTGCCATCCCACCCGAACGTGGAGACGTTTCCGATGTGCGTGCTCGAAGCCATGGCGGCCGCGCGGGCGGTGGTGGCCACGCGGGTCGGTTCGCTCGACGAGATGGTCGAGGAGGGACGCACGGGCTGGCTGGTGCCGCCCGGTGATGCCGCGGCCCTGCGGGCCGCGCTCGTGGAGGCCGCATCGACTCCACGGGAGAGGCAGCGCCGGGGCGAGGCGGGTCGTGCGCACGTGATCGAGAACTTCACCGAGGCACGGATGGTGGCCGGCGTTGCCGCCGTCCTCCGGGAGGCGGTCCGAGGGTGAGTGCGAAGGAGGGGCGGATCGACCTGTTCGGCGCGCTGGAGGGGTTCCGGCGGCGCTTCGAGCCGCGACTCGAGGCGGCCCTGGAGCGCCGCGAGCACCGGTACACGCCTCGCCTGGTCCAGGCCCTCCGATATACGCCCCTCGCCGGCGGCAAGCGACTCCGTCCGCTGGTCATCGAGCTCTTCGCGCGCCTGGGTGAGACGGGAACCGAGCGGGAGTGGCTGGACGCCGGTGTCGCCGTGGAGCTGATCCACAGCTGTTCGCTGGTCCTCGACGACCTTCCGAGCATGGACGATGCCGCCCTGCGTCGCGGACGTCCGACCTGCCACGTCGTCTACGGACTCGACACCGCGATCCTGGCTGCCAACGCGCAGCTCATGCTCGCCTTCGAGATCCTCGGCGAGCTCGAGACCTGGAGACCGAAGCTCGAGGCGACGTCGCTGATGGCCCGCTCCGTGGGTGTCGGGGGCATGATCGGTGGACAGCACGTCGATCTGCACCTGGCCGACGAGGCCCGCGACCTCGACGCGCTGGAGTACATCCACCGACACAAGACGGGCGTGCTGTTCGAAGCGTCGGCCCGCCTCGGTGTGCGTCTGGGGGGCGCCACCGACGGCGTGGAGGAGTGCGCCGCGGTGTACGCGCGGAACCTGGGTCTGGCCTTCCAGATCAAGGACGATCTGCTCGACGTGACGGCCAGTGCCGAGCAGATCGGCAAGGACACGCACCAGGACCGCGAGCACGGGACCTTCGTGGGACGACTCGGGCTGGCCGAGAGCGAGGAGATCATGCATCGTCTGCTCGCGACGGCCCGTGAGTCGATCGGGCCGCTCGGCGGCCACGACCCCGAGACGCTGGGCCTGTTGCACGCGGTGTGCGACTACGTCGGCGTGCGCCGTCACTAGATTCCCGCGCGCTCCACGAGGTCGGTCCTTGGACGAACCGCCGGTCGACAGTCGGCACGACCCGCAGCGCCTCGAAGAGGGGCTGCAGCGGTTGCGCGAACTCGGCTACCTGCAGACCCCGGCGGAATCCTACGTCGCCGCGCGCGTGGGCCGGGCGGGTTCGCGACGTCGGTCGGCCGCCGCTGCCGGGGTCTGGATCGGCGGCGGCGGTGGTCTGATCATCTCGTTCCTGCTCACGCTCTCGGCCGTGGTGTCCGAGCCGATCCTGCTGGAGCGTCCGCGCAGTCTGCTCTGGCTGTGGTTGGACATGACGGCGGTGCTGGTGGTCCTGGCCGGTCTCGGCACCGGTGCGGTGGCGTGGGGACTCTTGGCCTCTTCGGAACGGGGACGGGGACCGACGGTGGCGCGCGTCGAGCGGCTGTTGCTCTGGTTGCCCGGCCTGGTCGCGTCGTTGTACCTCGCCGATCGTCTCGGGCGGGTGGCCCTGGTCGACCTCTCGGGTCCGTCGTGGTTGCTCGGAACCTCGGCGGTGGCGGTTCTGGTCGGGCTGGTCGGAGCGCTGGTGTCGTGGAGTCTTTCGGGCGCACTGGCGCTGGCGCGTCTGCAGGGTCGCGGGGTCTTCCGCCCCGTGAGACTGCGAGCCTGGGAACGACCCCTGCCGTTCCTCGTGTTCGCGGCGGCGGCGGCCTCGATCCTCACCGCCGGACCCTATCGGGGCCTCGACCCGATCCCACGTCTGGGAGAACTCGAGGTCCGCGTCTCGGGTCCACCGACGCGGATGCTGGTCGTCGCCGTCGACGGTGTGACCGGTCCCGTCGTCTGGCCGGGCGACGATCGGCCCCGGCCCGGCGTTCCCCGCGCCCAGGACGGACGGCAGCATCCGGCCGGGTACTGGAACGAGCTGGCGACCGGCTTTCCACCGTCCGAACACGGGCTCGGCTCGGCGTCCGCTGCGGGCCCGCGCGGCTTCGACCAGGGGATCGGCGGCCTGACCCGGGATCCGGTCCTGGCCCTGCTCGTGCGCCATCTGCTGCCCGGCGTCGGTCTCGGTCGTACCGTCGCGGCCGACCGGCGCGACCTGCGTCGGCCCCCGGTCTGGGAGATCCTGGCGGCAGCGGGCCGTTCCGTCCGGGTCGTCAACTGGTGGGCGACGTATCCCGCCATGGTCGTTCCGGGACTGGAGGTCGTGTCCGACCGTCACTTCCTCCGTCTGCACGACGGGCGCGGCGACGGACCGGGACTCGTGGCACCGCCGGACCTGCTCGTGGAGGACGCCAGAGCCTGGCGGACCGAACTGGAGGCGGCGCGACGACGGATCGAGGGCTACACGCGCGGGCGGGACTGGCTGGACGACCATTCCGCGTCCGAGCCCGTGCGACAGGCCTGGGACCTGGCAACGGGAGCGGACCTCTACCACGTGGCCCGGGCGATCGAGGCCGGGCGGGGAACCGATCTCGTCGTCGTGCATCTCAACGGGATGGACATCGTCCGCCGCGCCCTCGAGCGGTCCGACGTGGAGGCCACGGCGTCCCCGGGGCTGCGCTCGGCGCAGGAGGCCTATGTCCATGCGTTGCTCGAGCGACTCGTCGACGCCTGGAGCGGCGAGGTGGTCACCGTACTGAGAGGCGCCGACGACGGCCGATCGGTGTGGGCGAGAGGACCCACAGCCATGCCACGGCGTGCGAGGGCCTGGGCGCCATGGTTGCTCTGGTCGCAGGGCGTGGTCCCGCCGCTCGACATGGAGCTCCCCTCGCGCCTGCGCGGATCCCCGCTACCGGCCGATCGTCCGGAGACCTACGGCCGGACGGATCCTCCGCGGTATCCGGCCGGCCGATCCGTCGACGATCTGGAGCGACTGCGAAGCCTGGGCTACATTGACGGTTGACCTGCACGAAGCCCGGAGGGCTCCCATGCGACATCGATTCCACGTGACCCTGGCCTTGGCCGCTGCCTGCGCGCTCACGCTCAACGCCTGCAGCCAACCGCCGCGAGAGCCGCGCTCGGACCCGGCCGCGGACCTACCCGCGCCTCCGGCCGACGACACCGACGGGAACGGGACCAAGGTCTACGACCTCGAGTCCGAGGGCGAGTTCCCACCGCCGCCCCGAGACGTGGAATTCGAGGAGGACCAGCTCCCACCGCCGGAGACCTTGCCGTCGACCCCGATCGGCGCGGCCGCGGACACCGTCGCGGGCCAGGACGTGGAGCCCCGGAAGGTGGAGCCCAGCGTGGAGGTCCCCGTCGAGCCGACCGCCGAGGCGGATCGACGCTCCGAGACCCTGGAGACCGCGCGCGGCTGGCGTGTGCAACTGGCCGCGGCCGGTGCCCGGGGCGACGCCGACCGCGTCGCGCGTGAGGCCTCGGCCCGTCTCGGCGTGCCGTGCTACGTGGACTTCGAAGCACCACTGTTCAAGGTCCGGGCGGGCGACTTCGTGGACCGTGCCGAAGCCCTTCGTCTGCGCGACCGCGCCCGGGCGAACGGCTACGACGGAGCCTGGATCGTGACCACCGAGGTCGTGAGCGGCCGCGGCTCTTGACGCGGCGCCGGTCTCGACTACAATTGCGTACTCCGCGGCGATCGCGACGGGATCGAGGATCTGCGACGACGTCCGTGGCCGCCCGGAACACCGGATCGCGAGTTCCGGTACGGGAGCGGGAATAGCTCAGTTGGTAGAGCACCACCTTGCCAAGGTGGATGTCGCGGGTTCGAGTCCCGTTTCCCGCTCCATTCAGTCTTCTAGCCTGAACGGACTTGGGCGGCATAGCCAAGTGGTAAGGCGACGGACTGCAAATCCGTTATTCCCCGGTTCGAATCCGGGTGCCGCCTCCAGCTTCGGCCGTGCCTCCGGCAGGCCACCGACGGTTCGATCGATCGTGCGCGACACCGATCACCGTCGGGCGAGATCGACGGGCGATGCGGAGGCATCGCCCGTCGTTCGTTGTCGGACCCGGGTGCCCGGGTGGCGGAACCGGTAGACGCGCTGGACTTAAAATCCGGTGGGGCTCACGCCCCGTGAGGGTTCGAGACCCTCCCCGGGCACCACGAGTTCGCGTCGGGACCGGCGGCGCGACGGCGACGAGGGGAGCACGGCGCGTGCGTCTGGCCTTCCTGAGCATCGGACGGCACCTGCACACCGAGCGATGGGTGGGCTGGTTCGCCGAGCGTGGACACGAGTGCCATCTCCTGACCGTCCAGCCGGGACCGATCGAGGGTGTCACCGTCCACGACATCCGGTCCGCGGCACCGACCAAACCCCTTCGGTACCTGCGGAGCCTCCGGGTCGTACGCCGCCTGTTGGGCGACATCCGGCCGGACCTCCTGAACACGCATTTCCTGACCGGCTACGGCTACTGGGGCGACTTCAGTGGTTTCCACCCGAACGTACTCACGGTGTGGGGCGACGACGTCTACGTCACGCCGCACGAGAACGCTCTGAAGAAGTGGCTGGCCCGGCGTGCGCTGCGCAATGCCGAGGCCGTCACCGGGGACTCGCTCGACATCCTGCACGGTTGCGTGGATCTCGGTGCCGATGCCTCTCGATGCTACGAGGTCCTCTGGGGGGTCGATTTCGAACGGTTCCGTCCCGACCGTCCGCAGTCCGTCCGCGAGGAGCTGGGCGTTCCCGCCGAGGCACCGGTGATCTTCTCGCCCCGAAGCTTCACGCAGCCCTACTACAACCTCGACGTGATCATCGAGGCCTGCGTGGCGCTGCGGAGGGACCGCCCCGACGTGCACGTGGTCTTCGCCGGGTACGAGGGCGATCCGGCGCCCTTCGTCGAACGTGCGCGAGCCGCCGGACTGTCCGAGAACACCCACTTCGTCGGACGGATCCCGCACGATCGGTTCGGCGAGTACCTCGTGGGGACCGACGTCTTCGTGAGCGTGCCGTCGGTCGATGCGACGGCCGTGTCCCTCCTGGAAGCCATGGCCTGCGGGACGGGCATCGTGGTCAGTTCGTTGCCGAGTTCCACGGAGTGGATCCGGGACGGCGAGAACGGCCTGGTCGTTCCGCCACGCGACGTCGAAGCCCTGACCGACGCACTGGGGCGAGCGGTCGCGGATCCGGACGCACGACGACGATGGGGTGAGGCCGCTCATGCCCGGGCGCGCGCGGTGGCCGACCACGACGCGAACATGCGTCGCGCCGAGTCGATCTACCTGGAACTCGTCGAAGCACGGCCACTGCCCGAGGACCTCTCGAGCCTGGCCGAGCTCCGCGCGCGTCCGTGACCGTGATGTTGAGCGTCGTCGTCCCGACCTATCGCAAGGCCGACCTGCTCCGCCGTACACTGGAGGCGCTGGCGGACCAGTGGCTTCCCGATGCGGTCGAGTGGGAGGTGGTGGTCGTCGACGACGGTTCCGACGACGAGGGGGCCACGGACGCTGTCCTCGAGGATCTGGCTGCGCGCATTCCGCTGGTCGAAGCCGGCTGCGGCCGGAACGAAGGGCGGGCTCGGGCCCGGAACCGCGGTTGGCGTGCGGCACGCGGACGCTGGATCCTGTTCCTCGACGACGACATCGTGCTGCGTTCCGGGGCGCTGGTGGCCCACGTCGAGGCGCAGCGCGCGCGCGAGGGCGTCCACCTGGGGACCGTGGTCACCGCCCCCGAGATCGTGGACTCGGCACTGTTCGACTACCTCGACACGCGAGGGGTGGCGAAGTGCCCTCCGGCCTCGGAGGTCCCGTCCCGGTACCTGCTCACGCAGAACGTCTCGATCCCGCGTGCGGCGCTGGAGCGGGTGGGGGGATTCGACGAGGACTTCGGCGCCTACGGTTTCGAGGACATGGAGATCGCGTTCCGCCTCGAGGACCACGCGGGCATGCGCTTCTACGCGCTCCCCGCGGCAGTGGGAGAACACGTCCACCACCATAGCCTGGACGAGTACCTCCAGAAGAAGGTCGTCTGCGGACGGGAGACGCTTCCGCGCCTCGCCGAGCTGCACCCGCACCGTCTCGCGGAGATGAAGCTCGACGTCCTGCCGGGTCTCTCCGCGAACGCCGCGGCGTCACGCCGCGCACTGGCAGTGGCCCTTGCCGCGAGCTGGTCCCTGGGGTTCCCCGGATTGGTGAGGGCACTGTTGCTGCGGTGGCCGGACGGCGCTTTTTCCGCCCTCCGCCACCGCGCCTACGACTACGCCGTCCTGAGCGCCTATGCGGCAGGTCTCCGGCAGCGCACATCTGCCATTTCGGACCACTGACTGCCGTTATGACAGCCTCGGCTCCGGCCGGCGGCAGGCCGGCCTGTAGGGCCTGAAGCGCAAGTAGCTGCATTACAACGAGTTGAGAGAGTGCGCCTGGGCGGCACGGCGCTTGGTAGAGGGCGGGTGGAATCTCTGCAACCACGCTACGGAGGAATCATGGGCAAGATCATCGGCATCGACCTCGGCACGACGAACAGCTGTGTGGCGGTCGTCGAGGGAACCGAGGTGAAGGTCATCCCGAACGCGGAGGGTCAGAAGACCACTCCGTCGGTCGTCGGCTGGAACAAGGACGGCGAGCGCCTGGTGGGCGTCGTCGCGAAGCGTCAGGCCGTGACCCGGCCGACCGAGACCGTCTTCTCGATCAAGCGCTTCATGGGCCGCGGCTACGACGAGGTCGCGACCGAGATCTCCGAGGTGCCCTACGAGGTCGAGCGCAATGCGAACGGCCAGGTCTCGGTGAAGGTCGAGGCGGGTGAATTCGCCCCGCCGCAGATCTCGGCCATGGTCCTGCAGAAGATGAAGGAGACCGCCGAGGCCTACCTGGGCGAACCCGTCAGCGAGGCCGTGATCACCGTTCCGGCGTACTTCAACGACGCCCAGCGGCAGGCGACCAAGGACGCCGGCAAGATCTCGGGTCTCGACGTCAAGCGGATCATCAACGAGCCGACCGCGGCTGCGCTCGCCTACGGACTCGACAAGAAGCAGAAGAGCGAGACGATCGCCGTGTACGACCTCGGCGGCGGGACCTTCGACATCTCGATCCTCGAGCTGGGCGAGGGCGTGTTCGAGGTCAAGAGCACCAACGGGGACACGCACCTCGGAGGAGACGACTTCGACCAGGTCGTCATGGACTGGCTCGTGAAGGAGTTCAAGGGCGCCGAGGGCATCGACCTGAGCAAGGATCCGATGGCCCTGCAGCGTCTGAAGGAGGCTGCCGAGCGCGCCAAGTGCGAGCTCAGCTCGAGCACCCAGACCGAGGTGAACCTGCCGTTCATCTCCGCCGACGCGAACGGTCCCAAGCACCTGAATCTCACGCTGACACGCAGCCGCTTCGAGCAGCTCGTCGACCAGCTCGTCGAGCGTACCGTGGATCCCTGCCGCAAGGCCCTGGCCGACGCCGGCATGAAGCCGGGTGACGTCGACGAGGTGATCCTCGTGGGCGGGAGTACCCGCATTCCCGCGGTGCAGGCGAAGGTGAAGGAGATCTTCGGCAAGGAGCCGAACCACTCCGTGAATCCGGACGAGTGCGTCGCCATGGGTGCGGCCGTCCAGGGTGGCGTGCTGAGTGGTGAGGAACACCTGACCGACGTGGTCCTGCTCGACGTGACACCGCTGTCGCTGGGGATCGAGACGCTCGGCGGGGTCAGCACCAAACTGATCGAGCGCAACACCACGATCCCGGTGAAGAAGTCGCAGGTCTTCTCGACCGCGGACGACAACCAGAGCGTGGTCGACATCCACGTCCTGCAGGGCGAGCGCGAGATGGCCCAGGACAACAAGACCATCGGGCGCTTCCAGCTCACGGGCATCCCGCCGGCCCCGCGCGGCGTGCCGCAGATCGAAGTGACCTTCGACATCGACGCCAACGGCATCCTGAACGTCAGCGCGAAGGACAAGGCCACGGGTAAGGAGCAGTCGATCGTCATCCAGGCCAGCAGTGGTCTCAGCGAGAGCGAGATCGACGACATGGTCCAGCAGGCCGAATCCAACGCGGAGGCCGATCGCAAGCGGCGCGAGCTGGTCGACGCGCGGAACCAGGCCGACAGTCTGGTCTACAGCACGCGCAAGACGCTCAAGGACCTCGAGGGCAAGGTCGACGACAACGCGAAGGGCGCCGTCGAGAGCGCTCTGAGCGACCTCGAGGGCGTCTTGAACACCGAGGACGTCGACGTCCTCAAGCAGAAGACCGAGAACCTGCAGACGGTCGTGTCGGCGATGTCGCAGAAGGCCTACGAGAGCGCCCAGGGCGGTCCGCAGGCCGACGAGGCGGCGGCCGGAGGCGCCGAGGGAGCCTCGGACCAGCAGGAGAAGTCCGAGTCGGACGACGGGCCGGTGGACGCCGACTTCGAGGTCGTCGACGAAGACAAGAAATAGACGGACTGGCGCAAGTTGTGGTCCGTGACTAGACCATAGCGCCGGAAGCGATCTCGGGTCCTCTTCATGGGGCCCGAGGTTGCATCTCCGGCCGGCCTTGACACGAAATCACAGGTGGACGAGACTCGTGCGGCACTTCGGCGTCCCGGGCGGGACGCGACCGGCGACCGAAGGGCATGAGACGCGGTCGGGCCGGGTCGCAAGAGGCGAAGTCGTGATCGCTGCGCCCGCGCTGGACGTGACGGTCGCCGACTCGACACGCCGGTGCGATGCCGTCCGTGGAAGACCGGGACGGGAACTCCCGTCCTCGCCGGCCGTTCATTCAGAACGACGGCACATCGCCGCAGCGACCCTCGCTCCGGCGACGAGGTAAAGCCCGAACGCGCGGACTCGCAACCCGCGTGCGACGGCGAGCGGGACCGGCGGCCCCGACCGGGGCCCGCTCACGGTGGAGGAAACCAGATGTACGAAGTCGAGCGGAGCCCTGACCGCCGTCAGGACCAGGCTCTCCAGCACTACTTGAAGGTCATCGGACGCTACCCGCTCCTCACGAAGGAGCAGGAGTTCGATCTGGCCCGTCGGATCCGCAGCGGAGACGACCGTGCGCTCGAGAAGCTGGTGTACAGTAATCTCAGGTTCGTGGTCAGTGTGGCCAAGCGCTACGTCGGACACGGACTCAGCTTCCTCGATCTGATCGCCGAGGGGAACGTGGGCCTCATCACGGCGGCCCACCGCTTCGACGAGCGCCGCAACTTCCGTTTCATCAGCTACGCCGTCTGGTGGATCCGTCAGGCCATCCAGAAGGCCCTGGCCGAGCAGACGCACACCGTGCGGTTGCCGATCAACCGGGCCCAGCAGGCGCAGAAGCTGCGCAAGATCAACAACCGCCTCGAGCAGACCCGCGGCGGTTCGGTGCACGAGGAAGAGCTGGCCAAGGAACTCGAGATCACCGTTGGCAAGCTGAACGAGATCAACGCCGTGTTGCGGCCGTTGCTGTCGTTGGACGAGAGCGTCCACGACGACGACAGCCAGCCGTTGCAGGAGATCCTGGCCGATCCCGAGGACACCACACCCGAGGACGATTTCGTCCAGGACGAGCTCCATGGTCAGCTCATGGCAGCCATGGACAAGCTCACCGATCGCGAGAAGGACATCGTCACCCGCTACTACGGCCTGGGCGACGAAGAGAGCACCTCGCTCGAAGCCATCGGTGAGGACATCAACCTGAGTCGTGAGCGCGTGCGCCAGATCCGCAACGACGCCCTGCGCAAGATGCGGCACGCCGTGGCGGGCGCGGGTCTCGGCGACTATCTGGCCTGATGGCGACCGAAGACGGCGCGAGTTGACAAAACGGGGGCTCAGAACTAGAAGTAGATGCCTGATGTGGGCGATTAGCTCAGCTGGTTAGAGTGCTTGCTTGACATGCAAGAGGTCACTGGTTCGAGTCCAGTATCGCCCACCATCCGTTCCGAGCCGCCGCCGAGCCCCCGCGCCCGGCGGCGGCTTCTGTCTAGAGGGGGGAACCGGAGGCGCCGTTCGTAGGGCGCCCCGGCGACCACGACCCGCCGGCCGCCGGACGTGACGGGCCGCGCGGACGACAGGAGGAAGACCATGACGGACATCGCGCTCACCCTGCCCGACGGTTCGAAGAAGGAGGTCGAGAGCGGTTCCACCGTCCTCGACGCGATCAAGGCCATCGGTCCGGGACTGGCACGCGCCGCGGTGGCCGCCAGGGTCGACGGACAGTGGGAGCCCTTCGACGAACCCATCGACCACGACGCGACGCTCGAGGTGGTGACCCGCGACAGCGAAGAGGGCCTGTTCGTGCTACGTCACAGCACGGCGCACCTCATGGCCTACGCCGTCCAGGAACTCTTCCCCGACGCTCGCTTCGGCTTCGGTCCGCCGGTCGACAACGGCTTCTACTACGACATCAAGGTCGACCGCCCCTTCACCGAGGAAGACCTCGAGCGCATCGAGACGCGCATGAAGGAGCTGGCCAAGGAGAAGCATCCGATCGTGCGGGAGAAGCTCGAGCCCACCGAGGCCACCGAGCGTTTCGGCGACCAGCCCTTCAAGGTCGAGCAGATCGACCTGTTGAAGGAGAACAACGAGCTCTTCGCCTACCACATGGGCGACTTCACCGACCTCTGCGAGGGACCGCACGTCCCGAACACCGGCGAACTGAAGGCCTTCAAGCTGCTGAGCGTGGCCGGCGCCTACTGGCGCGGCGACGAGAACCGTGAACAGTTGCAGCGGATCTACGGCACGAGCTGGTTCAGCAAGAAGGACCTCGACGAGTACCTCCACCAGCTCGAAGAGGCGAAGAAGCGCGACCACCGCAAGCTCGGCGGCGAACTCGACCTGTACGGCGTGCAGGACGAGGCGGGCGGGGGCCTGGCCTTCTACTACCCGAAGGGCAGCGCGCTGCGGAGCACGCTCGTCGACTTCTGGAAGCGCGAGCACTTGAAGGCGGGCTACCAGTTCGTCGACACGCCGCACATCTCCAAGAGCGACCTGTGGCACACCTCGGGCCACATGCAGTTCTACAAGGAGAACATGTACACCTTCGGCATCGAGGATCAGGAGTTCGTGGTCAAGCCCATGAACTGCCCGGGGCACATCCTGATCTACAAGCGCAAGCTGTGGAGCTACCGCGAGCTCCCGGTGCGCTACGCCGAACTCGGAACGGTGTATCGCTACGAACGCAGTGGCACGCTGCACGGCATGCTGCGCGTCCGTGGCTTCACGCAGGACGACGCCCACATCTTCTGCACGCCCGACCAGCTCGAGGCCGAGATCGTCGGCGTGCTCGAACTCATGCAGCGCATCCTCACCGCCTGCGGCTTCGAGAAGTACGAGGTCGAGCTGTCGGTACGCGACTCGCAGGACACGAGCAAGTACGCCGGGACCGACGAGGAGTGGGAGGCGGCGGAGCGTTCGCTGGTCCACGCCATCGAGAAGATGGGCTTCCCGTACAAGCGGATGGAGGGGGAGGCGGTCTTCTACGGTCCGAAGATCGACGTCAAGCTGGTCGACGCGATCGGTCGCCGCTGGCAGTGCAGCACCACGCAGTTCGACTTCAACCTGCCCCGCCGCTTCGGCGTGGAGTACGTCGACGCCGACGGCGAGCGGAAGAACTGCTTCATGGTGCACCGGGCGATCTACGGCTCGCTCGAGCGCTTCATCGGGATGCTCACCGAGCACTACGCCGGTGCCTTCCCGCTGTGGCTGGCCCCGGTGCAGGCCACGGTGCTGCCGGTGAGCGAGCACCAGGCGGAGTACGCGAAGGCGGTCGGCTCGCAGCTCCGCCAGGCGGGCCTGCGGACCGAGGTCGACGCTCGCGACGAGAAGATCGGCCGCAAGATCCGCGAGGCCGAACTGGCCAAGGTGCCGGTCATGCTGGTGGTGGGCGGCCGCGAGGCCGAGAGCGGCACGGTCACCGTGCGGCGCCACGGCGGCGAGGACCAGGGGACGATGGAGGTCGACGAGGTCGTCCGTCGACTCCTTGACGAGAACGAGCCCCTCGACTAGCTTCTACCGTCCGTGTGGCGAATGCCGCGCGGACGGCAGACAGACGAAACAGACGAACAAGCAGAAGGCCCGCTTCTCACCGGGCGGAGCGCCGACGCGGCGCATCCTCCCCGGTCCGATCCGCGTCCGACGGCAATGGTCGTCCGGCGGCGGAGCGTGTGACGAGCAGGCCCTCCCTGCTCGTTTTCTTGTTCCCAGGACCCCGGTTCCGACCGGGATCGAGAGGAGAGTTCGACATCGCCAGAGGATTTCCGCGAGATTCGCGGGACCAACAGGACCGGACGCGCGTCAACGAGATGATCCGCATTCCGCAGCTGCGGGTGGTGGACGAGAACGGCGATCAGCTCGGAATCCTGGACCGCAACGAGGCCCTCGACCTCGCGCGCGAGCGCGGGCTCGACCTCGTCGAAGTGGCGCCCAACGCCAGGCCCCCCGTGTGCCGGATCATGGATTACGGGAAGTTCCGGTACGAGGAGAGCAAGAAGGCCAAGCGCGCCAAGGCGAAGCAGCACCAGCAGAAGGTCAAGACCGTCAAGTTCCGGCCCAAGACCGAGGAACACGACTACAGCTTCAAGAAGAAGCACATCGTCGAATTCCTGCGGGCGGGCGACAAGGTCAAGATCGAGGTGCGCTTCCGCGGTCGTGAAATGGCCCATCTCGAGTTGGGCGAGCGCATCGTCGCGCGTCTGCTCGAGGATCTCCAGGACGAGGCCATGATGGACGGAGATCCGAAGATGGAAGGTCGGAACCTGAGCCTGATCCTGTCGCCGAAGAAGAAGGCCTAGACGCCGGTGGCCGTTCCCATGGGGACGGCCACGGTGGGAGCTCCGGGCACGAGCCCGGGCCGAGAACCGAAGTCAGGAGTGACCAACATGCCGAAGATGAAGTCGAACCGCGCCGCCATGAAGCGATTCCGGCGCACGGGAACGGGCAAGGTCCGGCGTCAGCAGGCCTACCACGGGCACATCTTCACGAAGAAGTCGCCCAAGCGGAAGCGGAACCTGCGCAAGACCACGTTGCTGCACCACGCCGACGAGTCGCGCGTGAAGCGTATGCTGGCCGGCAACTAGTCGCCGGGTCATCGATCCTCACCACCACGGAGCAACGGAACCATGTCCCGCGCCACGAACAATTCCGCCAGCCGTCAGCGCCGGAACAAGATCCTGTCGAACGCTCGCGGCTACCGCGGCGGACGCAGCAAGCTTCATCGTACGGCCGCCGTCTCGGTCGATCGTGCCCTGGCCTACGCGTACCGCGATCGGCGCCAGAAGAAGCGGAACTTCCGCCAGCTGTGGATCGCGCGTATCAACGCGGCGGCCCGGCTGCACGGACTCAGCTACAACCGCTTCATCCACGGTCTGAAGGCCGCCGACGTCGAGATCGACCGCAAGGTCCTGGCCGACATCGCCATCCACGACGAGCCGGCCTTCGCTCGCCTCGCCGAGATCGCGAAGCAGAACGTCCAGTCCGAGGCCTGATCCCGCGCCGAGCACGTGCTCGGCCCGGCGGCCCCGCCGTTTCCGCGCGCCTCGGCTCTCGCAAGGGGGTCGAGGCGCTCTCGTTCCGAACCGACTCCGGAGGACCGGACCGTGCAGCAGGAGATCGACACCCTCGTTCGCGAGGCCCGCGCTCGGATCGACGCCACCGAGGACCTCGACGAACTCGACGCGCTCCGCGTGCACTACCTCGGACGCAAGGGCGAGCTCACGCGGTTGCTCCGCGGCCTGGGTTCGATGCCCGCCGAGGACCGCCCGGCGGCGGGTCAGGCGCTGAACCGCGCCAAGGTCGAGCTGCAGGCAGCCGTCGACGCACGGCAGGAGAGCCTCCGGGGACGACGGGACGCCGCACCCTTCGCCGGTGACCTCACCCTGCCCGCGCGCGGCGCGTTGCGCGGGAGCCTGCATCCGGTCTACGAGGTCATCGAGGAGGTCTGCGACATCTTCCACGGCCTCGGCTTCACCCGCGTCGGCGGTCCCGAGGTGGAACTCGACGCGCTGAACTTCACGGCGCTGAACTTTCCCGACGACCACCCGAGCCGGGACCTGCAGGACACCTTCTACGTGAACGAAGAAGTGGTCCTGCGCACGCAGACTTCGCCGGTGCAGATCCGGACCATGCGCGAGACCGAGCCGCCGCTGGCCGTGGTCGTCCCCGGACGCGTGTACCGGCAGGAGCAGCCCGACGCGAGCCATGCCGCCGAGTTCCACCAGATCGAGGGCCTTCTCGTCGACCACGACGTCTCGTTGGCCGATCTGAAGTCGACCGTGCACCACTTCGTGCGCACCTTCTTCGGCGAAGACAAGACCCTTCGCTTCCGTCCGCACTTCTTCCCGTTCACCGAGCCGAGCGTCGAGGTCGACCTGTGGTGGGAGAGCGAGCGCGGCGGGCGCTGGCTCGAGATCATGGGTGCCGGGATGGTGCACCCGAACGTGTTCCGCAATGCCGACGTCGACCCCGAGCGCTGGACGGGCTTCGCTTTCGGTATGGGCGTGGAGCGCATGGTCCTCGTCCGTCACGGCATCGACGACATCCGCCTGCTCCTCGACAACGACATCCGCCTGCTGCGGCAGTTCTGATCGGTCCGCGCGCGACGCCCACCGGAGGATCCACCCGTGAAACTTTCCCTGAACTGGTTGCGTGAGCTCGTCGACCTGCCCGAGGACCTCGACGAGATCTGCGAGCGCCTCACGTTGCTCGGACTCGAGGTGGAAGAGGTCGAGCACTTCGACCTGTCCTTCCCGGACGTCGTCGTCGGGCGCGTGCTCGAAGCCGAACCGCACCCCGACGCCGACCGGCTGCGGGTGTGCCGGGTCGACGCCGGGGGGGAGACGCTGGGCATCGTCTGCGGAGCCCCGAACGTCGCTGCCGGTCAGCGCGTTCCGGTGGCGAAGGTGGGCGCCGTCCTGCCGGGCGACTTCCGGATCAAGAAGAGCAAGATCCGCGGACAGGTCTCGCTCGGCATGATCTGCAGCGAGAAGGAACTCGGCCTGGGCCAGGCCCAGGACGGCATCATGGTGCTCGACACCGAGGCCGCGCCGGGCACGCCCTTCGACGAGTTGTACGGCGTGCAGGACACGGTGATCGAGTTCGAGGTCACGCCGAACCGTCCCGACTGGCTCAGCCACATCGGCGTGGCGCGCGAGCTGGCGGCCTACTACGGCGGCGAGTTGCGCATCCCGGAGGTCGACGCCGACGTGCCCGTGGTCGAGGAGGACTCCGGCTGGCGGATCCGCATCGACGACGCCGAGGGCTGCTGGCGGTTCCGCGGTCGTCTGATCGACGACGTCGAGGTCGGGCCGTCGCCCTGGTGGATGCGCCGTCGCCTGCTGGCCATCGGTCAGCGACCGATCAACGCGATCGTCGACGCCAGCAACTACGTCCTGCACGAATGCGGGCATCCGAACCACTGCTTCGATCGCGACAAGGTCCACGGCGAAACGATCGTGGTGCGGCGCGCGGCCGAGGGCGAACGCTTCACGACACTGGACGACACCGAGCGCACACTCCGCGATCACCACCTGCTCGTGGCCGACGAAGAGGGCGGCCTGGCCCTGGCCGGGATCATGGGCGGTGCCGGAAGCGAGGTCGACGAGAGCACGAAGAACCTGCTGCTCGAGGTCGCGGTCTTCGATCCGCAGACCGTGCGCCGCGGCCGCCGGGCCGAGACCCTGTCGACCGACGCCAGTTACCGCTTCGAACGCGGTGTCGACCACGATCTGGTGCCGTGGGCGAGTGCCCGTCTGGCCGGATTGATCGAGCGGGTCGCCGGCGGACGCGTGCACGAAGTGGTCGTGGAAGCGACCGGTGCCCGGCCCGATCGAACGGAGTCGTTCCCCGTGCGGCTCTCGCAGGTCCGCCGCCTGCTCGGCGTGGACGTCGAGATGGGCGAGGTGACGCGCATCCTGCGTGGGCTCGACATCGGCGCCGACCCGGTCGACGGGGATGCACCCGCGGTGCGCGTGACGCCGCCGAGCTTCCGCCACGACCTGGTCGGCGAGGTCGACGTCGTCGAGGAGATCGGGCGCCACCACGGCTTCGACCGCCTGCCCGAGCGTGCGCGTGTGCCCATGGTCGTTCCGGCGACCCGCGGTCGCGGCGAGGTCTTCCGGCAGCGCCTGCGGCAGGCATTCGCCGCGCGCGGTTTCCACGAGATGCTCGGAAGCGCCTTCTTCCGCGACGACGATCCCGACGCCCTCGGCCTCGCCGACGACGATCGGCGACGGGCGACGGTGGGCGTTCTCAATCCCGTCGCGCAGGACGAATCGCAGCTGCGCACCACGGCCGTCCCGGAAATGGCTCGGACCGTCGAGCGCAACCGCCGGCGCGGCTGGACCGGGCCGATCCGGCTTTTCCAGATCGCGAGGACCTACCGTGCCCGGACCGAAGAGCCTCTCCCCGACGAGCGGGAGCAGCTGGTCGTGGCCTGGAGCGGTCCCGCCCGCCCGCTGCACGCCGAAGAGCCGGGCCGCGCTGTGGATCCCTTCGACGCGCTGGGCGATCTGGAGGGCGTGCTGGGGGGGCTGGGCGTGGAGATCACGCGTCGGCCGGGGGCCGACGAGCCCTACCTGCGGGAGGGATCCGCAGTGGATCTCGTGCAGGGCGAGCAGACGATGGGCCGGATCGGAGAGGTCGCACCGGGCGTGCGCCGTGCGCTCGACGTCCAGGACACGGTACTGCTGGCCGAACTCGACCTCGAGGCCCTCGTCACCGCCCAGGAGGGGGTCGCGCGCTACGCGCCCTTCTCCGCCTTCCCGCCGTCGCGGCGTGACCTGAGCCTGGTCGTGCCCGAGGCCGTGCCCTGGGCCGAGATCCGGGCGACCGTGGCCGAGAGCCTGGATCCCCTGCTGGAGTCCTGCGAGCTCTTCGACGTCTACCGGGGCGAGGACCTGCCCGCAGGAACCGCCGCCTACGGCGTGCGTTTGACCCTGAGGAGCCCCAAGGGCACGCTCAAGGACAAACACGTCGACAAGCAGGTCGCGCGGCTCCTCGACGCTCTCTCGGAACGGCACGGTATCCGACTCCGCTCGAGCGGCGAAGAGGCCTGAGCTTGCCCGCGACCGGCCGCACCGCATAGACTGCGGCCGGGACCGCAATCTGGGAGTGACGACATGATCGACGGGGATGCCTTCGAACACCTCGAGCGCCGCGTGGAGCAGGCGATCGGGCGGATCCGCGAGCTGCAGGAGGAGCGTGACCAGCTCGTGAGGCAGCGCGAGCAGCTCGAACAGCAGGTCGAGGAATTGAGTGGCACGCACACACGCCTGGTCGACGAGCTGGAGCAGGTGCGGCAGAACAGTGTGGGGCGCGAGGAATACGAAACGCGCCGGGCCGAGATCGAGCGCAGGGTCGAAGAGCTCCTGCGTCGTTTCGGCGAGCTGGACGAAGCGCCCGAACACTGAGCGCGGTCCGGGGAGGTCCCGCGTGGAACCGGGGACGACGACCGTTCACATCTACGGTCAACGCTACACCGTGCGATCGGACGACGATCCAGAGCACGTGGAGCGCGTGGCCGCCTACCTGGACAGCCGCATGCGCGAGGTCGCGCGGGCGTCCAGCCAGGTCACGTCGCTGCGGGTCGCGATCCTCGCGGCCCTGAACATCACCGACGAGCTCTTCCGCGAGCGCGAGAGCCGGTCGGAGGGGAGCGACGAGATCCACGAGCGCGCCCGGCGCCTCGCCAGCGAGCTCGAGCGGACCATCGGCGACGCGGAATCGGCGCCGGAGGACGAATCCACGGCGGCCGATGGCGGATCCGGGGCCGCGGACCCACATTCGGAACGGGGGGACGCCTGAGCGGCGACCCCGCGGAAGCTTCGATTCGAGAGGAGTCACCCTGCCGGGTGCGTGATGCGCCAACAGCGCTGAGCCAACACTCCAACCACGGAAGCCCGCCGTCCGGGGCGTGAGAGCGAGTCCGCAAGGGAAGGCTCGATCGTCTCGGTAGGGCATCCACCTGGTCGAAATCGGTTCGAGCCGGTTTCGCGCACACGGCTCGGCGGGGCCTCCTCTCGTACACTTCGACCCGGAACCGCGCGCGACGCGGGGCCTTCCCCCCCTGGATCTCCGGCATGCGCATTCTCCTGATCGGCGACATCGTGGGTCGACCGGGCCGCGTCGCACTGCGCGAGCTGTTGCCCCGCGTGCGCGAGGAGCGGCGCCCCGACCTCGTGGTCTGCAACGTGGAGAACGCGGCCGCCGGCTTCGGACTCACCGAGTCGATCGGCCGTGAGATCGTCGGCGCGGGAGTCGACGTCATGACCGGCGGCAACCACATCTGGGACAAGAAGGGCAGCGACGAGTACCTGACCGGCGAGGCGCTCCTGGCCTGTCCGGCGAACGCCGCGCCCGGGGCGCCGGGCCGTCGCCACGTGATCGTGGAAGCGGGTGAGATCCGGGTCGGGGTGATCTCGCTGCTCGGTCAGGTGTTCATGAATCCGGTCGACTCGCCCTTCCGGGCCCTCGACCGGAAGCTCGAGGAGCTCGAGGACGAGGCCGATCTCTTCCTGGTCGACTTCCACGCCGAAGCCACGAGCGAGAAGCAGGCCCTGGGGGAGTACGCCGACGGACGCGTCAGCGTCCTGGTGGGCACCCACACGCACGTCCCCACCGCCGACACCCGGATCCTGCCCCGGGGCACGGCCTACCAGAGCGATCTCGGGATGACCGGACCCTACCGATCGATCATCGGGATGGACGTCGACGCGGTCCTGAGGAAATTCTTGACGGGGATGCCGTCGCGGTTCGAAGTGGCCCGGGACGAGGCACGACTCTGTGGGCTGTGCGTGGACCTCGACGAATGGAGCGGCCAGGCGACGGCGGTCGAGCGCCTGGACGTTCCGCTGGATCCGGAGGGTTGGTCATGAGCCAGGCGGTGAAGGTCGACGGCAAGGCCCTCGCCCAGGAGCGGAGGACGGCGCTCGCAGAGCGCGTAGCGCGGCTGACGGATCGTTTCGGTCGTCGGCCCGCACTCACCGTGATCCTGGTCGGCGAGGACCCGGCGAGCCAGGTCTACGTGCGCAACAAGCACAAGGCCTGTGAGAAGACGGGCATCGAGAGTGAAGTCGTGACACTCCCGGCCACCACGAGTCCCGACGAACTGTACGAGGCGGTCCGTCGGGTGAACGAGGCCGACGGCCGCGACGGTCTGTTGGTCCAGCTCCCGGTGCCCGAGCAGATCGACCCCGCCCGAGTAAGGGAGTGGATCGATCCCGCCAAGGACGTCGACGGCCTGAACCCCGACAACGTGGGACGACTGGCCAGCGGCACCCCGCGTTTCGTCCCCTGCACGCCGCTGGGCTGTCTTCGCATGCTCCAGCGCTACGACGTGCCGATCGCGGGCCGCCGCGCGGTCGTGCTCGGACGCAGCCTGATCGTCGGGCGTCCCATGGAAGTCCTCCTGTCGACGAAGGGTGTCGACGCGACGGTCACCCTCGCCCACAGCCGCAGCGGAGACCTCGCCGCGCTCTGTCGCGAGGCGGACATCCTGATCGCCGCCGCCGGACAGCCGCAGATGGTCCGGCGCGACTGGGTCCGCGAGGGGGCGGCCGTGATCGACGTCGGAATCCACCGCGTCGAGGATCCTTCGCATCCGAAGGGCTCGCGGCTGGTCGGGGACGTGCACCCCGAAGTGGCCGCGGTCGCCGGACACCTCTCGCCGGTCCCCGGTGGTGTGGGCCCCATGACGATCGCCATGTTGCTCGAGAACACCGTCGACGCCTTCGAGCGTCGGAACGCGGGCGAGGTCGGGGCGGCGTGATCGATCTCGACCCGCTCCTGGCCGAGGAGGCCTCCGCGGTCGAGGCCGCACTGGAGCACCGTCTCCCGCCGGGCGACGGCGATGCGGCACCACGACTGGTCGAGGCGATGCGCTACAGCCTCCTCGGAGGCGGGAAGCGTCTGCGCCCGGTGCTGTGTCTCTGGGTCCACGACGCAGCGGGGGCGGCGCGCGACGAAGCCGTGTGGAACGCGGCATGTGCTCTGGAGATGATCCACACCTATTCGCTCATCCACGACGACCTACCGGCCATGGACGACGACGATCTCCGGCGCGGACAAGCGTCGTGCCACCGACGCTTCGACGAGGCCACGGCCGTCCTCGCCGGCGACACGCTCCAGACCGAGGCCTTCGGTCTCCTGGCCGCGGTTCGCCCGCCGGAACTGGCCGTCCGCCTGGGCCGCCTGCTGAGCGAGGCCTCGGGACGCCACGGCATGGCGTCGGGACAGCAATTCGATCTCGAGGCGACCGGACACGCGGGCGACATGCTCCGGATCCATCGTCTGAAGACGGGACGGCTGCTCGGCGCGGCGGCGGCCATGGGTGCCGCCTGCGCGGGAGTCGAGGACGAGCGCGTGGAGCGGATCCGCGAGGCGGGCGTGGAGCTCGGCGTGGCCTTCCAGATGGTCGACGACGTGCTCGACGTGACCGTCAGCGCCGAGGAACTGGGCAAGAGTGCCGGCAAGGACCCGGCCCAGGGCAAGCTGACGGCCGTGGGGGAGCTGGGGGTCGAGGGAGCCCGCGAGGATGCACGACGACGCCTCGGCGAGGCCGTGGTCGCGTTGGAACGGTCCGGTGTCGCCGACGATCGGGTCCGCGCGCTGGCGCTTCGACTGGTGGAGCGAGGCCGCTGATGGCATCCGGGTTCACGGTCGCACCCTACGAGCTGGTGATCGCCGCCGGGGTCGGCGCCCAGCTCCTGAAGTTCGTCCTGTACGGTGTGGCGAACCGTCGCCCCTCCCTGCGGGTGCTGGTGACCACCAACGGACTGCCCAGTTTCTACGCCGTCACCCTGTCCTGCCTCTGCACCGTGGTCGCGCTCGACGTGGGGGTGCGGTCTCCGCTCTTCGCGGGGTCCATGGTGTTCTCCGGGGTGGTTCTGCACGACATCGTGCGTGTGCAGCGCTCGGTCGACCGGGGGCGCCGTTCGACGGCCCTCGTCGCGCGATCGATGGACAACGGCGAGCGCCCGGAGTGGACGCGCTCGGTGACCGAGATCCTGCGGGACCGCGGGCACCGGCCCCTGCACATCGGCGTGGGAATGGTTCTGGGCCTCCTGGCCGGCCTGGCCTGGAGGCCGGGTTGATCCCATCGGATCCGGGCTCGGCCGGAATCCGTTGTTTTCGTTATCCTTGTGCGAGTGTTCGCCCCGAGGAGCATCGATGACCAAACGAAGTCTACTGGAGCAGATCGAGTCCCCCGACCAGATCTCGGGCCTCGGCCGCGAAGAACTGCAGCAGCTCGCCGACGAGCTACGGGCCGAGATCATCGAGATCGTCAGTTCGGTGGGAGGACATCTCGGTGCGAGCCTCGGGGTCGTCGAACTCACCGTGGCCCTGCACCACGTCTACGACTCTCCGCGCGATCGGAT